>JGI24709J26583_10002798_pt1 | contig 14075 bp, 4 predicted proteins | sample BioPla2DNA1_FD_26583 | JGI IMG/M metagenome (IMG submission 26583) | reverse complement strand
TGTCCCGGTCGACAACCGCAGTGCTCGCCAGTAATCTGGGGTCCTCGCCACGGGGAGTGGTTATTGCGTCGTCCAGGGTTACGGCGGCAACCTGGCGCACCGTTGACAAAGGCGGGGATGACCTCGGGTATCGCCTTGTGGGTGAGGAAGCCGGTAGCTACGCCTATTTGAAGCTGCACCCCGACCGAGAGCTGCAATCCGGTACCGCAACGGTTGTTGGGCAGGCCTGGAACACCGAAGGCGTTGACTTCACGGAAACCAGTGATGCCGCCGCTGCAGCTCCGGGTCGCGTAGTTTTTGAAATTACCTGTTACCTGACGGCTGGGTTCTACGTAAGGAAGGAGTTTCCGTGGCCGACGCCATGCGCATCGGAATGTGCGCCGTTTGGTGACGTGGTACAAGACCGCCACCCTGCGGGCACCCTGTTGGGCACCGTTATTCAGTTGCCTGCGTTTAGTCACCAAACCCAGCGCGGGTTCCCGGGCTGGACACATCAGCCGCCGCAGGTGTTCCCGGAAGNCGTGGAAACCCNGTATAACCCCGCGGCGTCTTCCGAGGACTACAAGCACCTGCTTACGGTAGCCGCTAGTGAGTTTATTGTTCCCAGGCGGTTTTGGAACTTCACAGTAGGCCGCACCCGTGTAGATAGATTCTATGCCGTAGTATACACCGGGGTGTCACATTTTACCGCGGGTACCTATGTTTTCCACGTGCGCAACGAATCCGGGGTGCGCATGTTCATCGGTAACAAGGACGAGCCCCGCGTGGACACCCAGGGCACGAATCTCATGACCATTGACGATGCCGTTGAGCACGAGGAGCATGAAGTCGAGNNGCCCGTGGTGATTCCCGAGGACGGCATGTATCCCATCCGTCTGGAGTTTTTCCAAGGCCGTTGGGGGCGTGTGGCTTTGGGCATCTCGGTTACACCGGAAGGCGGGGAACGCCGTATTTGGCGCCCTGAATTGGAGCCCGGCTACGTGGCTCTTGGGTCTATCTACGCCGCGGATGGCCACAGCAGTCAGGCAGAGCAGCCGGAAGCCATCGGCACCCGGGCCTGCATTCTAGGGGTAAACAAGTCCGACGCACTGCTGTTACTAAGCAATGAGCTGCGGGCATCGGCTGCAGGCTATTACCTCGTAGGCCATAAGCCCAACGGTACCCAGGTGCTATCCCGAAAGGTGTCGGGTGCAGCAGCGGTGGGTTCGGGCTCCGGGGCGGATTTCTCGGGTACCGCGGTGGCATTAACCCGGTGTCCTGGTTCCGATTACCTGACAAAAGTACAGCTTGTGGTTAACCTGATTGACGGCGGCACCGCGCTTGGCGACGCCTACTATTTACCGGAAAACGAACACGAAGACCGCGACATGCAGCGCGCAGCACTCCCGGACGCCACGGGTGCGGTGTTACCCGGGGGGATCAGAGGTCGGTATATTGTGGTGGCGGCGCCTGCGGTAGACGAAAACAAGCCCTATCACTTTTATGAAGACGACTATGCCGATAGCCCGGAAGGCCATTGGGTAGCCGTGGAGTACCAGCTGGTAACCGGCGCGGTTACCCTGGTGCTTACGTATGCCGGGCGGTACCGCACGCGGGTATCACTGTCCGCCGAGCATACCAATCGTGTTGTTGTGTACCAAAAGCAGCGGGTGCGAAATACGCCGACGGTGCACTATTTACAGGCCTACGGCAATGGCAGGCTTGAGTTGCGGGCGGCGGCAGCCCAGGCCCCGGGAGACCTGACAGAAGCCGCGGGTTTCCTACCGGGAGCCACGGCAGAAATGGCGGTGTTATCCCCGCAGAGTGCCGCAGGCCTGGACTTCCAGACTAAAATAGGGGCAGTAATGGTAGAAGATGACTATACATCCCCGAATGAAATGCGTAGTATGGTGCTGTATCAATGAGCACAGCAAGTAAAGACACGGCGACCTCCGTAGCGGTAACCGCGGCAACACAACATGCCCCGGATGCTGCCACACCGGCGGAAACCACGGAGGCGTTGGGAGTCAGTGCGCCGCTGCTTGCACTCACCAAAGAGGCCGCGGTCTGGGCATCCAGGGCGCCGCGTCCCGCTGCACATGTAGACCGACCTGACGTGGAGTTCTCGGTATACAGCGATTCCGATATCACGTTATACACTCCTGATGGCACCTCGCCTACGCTGTTCTGGAGGTCCCCGTTGCTGTCGCCACCGGATCAGCTTTCGGACTACCCTGGGGACGCCGGCGGTTTTACACGCGGAGTGCGGGGTATTCATAGCGCTTTACCTGTGGATACCGAGGCCGCGCGCCTGGCTGCAGTCGCCGGGATGTCAACGCCGAATCCCACAGCTCAGGACTTCAGCGCGAAGCTAACGTCTGATATCGCGGCTGTGAACATCTGGAGGTTTGGTCCCGGTGCTTTTGCCATTGATGTTTGCATAGGAGCCGAGGCTCAGGACTTTAATCGGCTAACCTCGTTTACGATTCGCACCACCCATCCGGCTACGCTATTCGAGGCCTATGTGCCCGCCGGTGGGTTTTACCGCCCCATTGGAGGCAAGGTTTCCCTTCGCAGGGTTAACAGCACGGAAATCACAGCCGAACTCGACTTGCGGCGGGCAGAACTTCGTAACACGTTCTTGCGCGTAATCGTGGCCTGGGAGCTTGCGGTGACCGGGGATAGCCCCCAGCAGTGCCTGGCGGCGATAAGGGCTCCTAGGGCCCTTGCTGCGCCTCCAGAGGGTGCTGTACTGGCCGGAGGGGCAGTTGTAGGCAACCCTGCTCACCCGATAACTTCGTCATTGAATTACGGATTCTGTAATTTCGTTGCAAGCGGTATGGTTGCCGCCACAAGCCCGGGAGGCTACGGTGTATTGGTAGGGGATCACCAGGGTAACAGCGCGTTGTTTGGTGACGGCGTTGGCTGCGTGTTCTCGGTATCTGGCCTACAAGTTGACGCCGAAAACTATGCTTTCATGCTGAATTTTATCGCCGTAGGCGACTGGCGGGGAAACCAAGACCCCCGCTCGGTGTTGAAGCTAGAGGCTAACATCGACGGCAACACCTGGGTAGCTATCGCGGACTACAGCTTTTCCAACAACAGGGCGTTACCGCAGTCCTACCCAGCACCCGCCGGTGAAGGCGACTACGCCGCAATGACAGGCCGGGGGCGGATTAACAGGTACCAGTTCAGCGGGGACACCCCTATGCTGGTTGTGGATACCTACCATAAAGAAGCCTCTGGCTGGACGCCTACAAACATTGCCAGTATCCCGATGTCGGAGTACGCGCCCGTGGATTCCACTGCTGACACCCAAGAAGACCAGCTTATAGCCGGAGCCGGTACCGCTGATGCCCGCGTGCTGCTATACCGGCAGTTTGGTGTGGATGTTCGTGGTGTAAAGCTACCGAATATGGACGCCACCTCGACGTTTATAGCCGCCGGAGACACTGAATATCGGTTAGTGGTGCCTATTCACACCAATGCGCGTGCATTTAAGCTGCGGGTTACCGCGAAAAAGGCCTGGGCGCTGTCCGCGGTGCAGCTGTGGGCGCAGGTAACCCGTATCAACGTGCCTACCGCCGGTGTGAACGATATCGCGTCTTCCGCTGTGGATACCGCGGACATCGTAGTGTTTGACGACACCAACTTGGGGTATAGCTCGGGTGGTCGCCTCCGCACGGAAACCGATGTTGAGCTGCCGGAGGTCGAGGTAGTAGATAGCTTTCACCTGCTGCGAGAGTACGACAGACGGAAGATTCTTAATGGGGGCGGAGGTCCATGGTTTGCCCGCAGTATTAACGACGGCCTTGGTATTGGCGGTGGGCCGACAGAGTACGCAAATATCCACCCAGGTAGGGTCGGGGAGCCCGTCCCTGGGCTAACGTGGGGAGGCCGTACGACATTTCCGTTTACGCCTCAAGAGGATAACCTGTATTTGCGCATCCATCTGGAACACTTTATCTGCTGGCCATTGTTCAAGCGGCTGAACGTAGGCACGAGTGAGCTGTATTTCAAACCGATGGCCAATCTTCGAGCGGCGGGATTTACAGCGTTGCACGACTACCTCACAGAGCAGGTTTTAGCCAAAACAAGCCTTAAGCCCCACCAGATCAGCCAGATGTTGGTGTACGACGTCTACGCAACACTAGCGGGGAATAAGCACTTAGCTGAAATGTATCATCCGGCGGCTCCAGGCACTTTTACCCCAGGGGTCATTAACTACGGGGATATCCTTTACCAGTATGGCCCCGAGTACATGATGGGAGTTGCGGATGTCCCTGGAGGTGCGGATATACTTGGCAGTCTTGCTGCGGCGGAAAGAATAGTTGGCTATCGGTTGCCACAAATGTACTCCTTGCGCTACGACAGCTATAGCCAATTTGCAGGGGGCGTGTATACCGGTTTACCCCTGTCTGCCGGGGTGCAGAATCTGCCTGACATCACCGGCGATGACGCCTCATCTGGAGATGTGCTTCCCCCCAGGGAACCCGGTAAGGTTGTCAGCTACAACCCGATGATATTCGGCATGCCGCCCACGGCAGCACAACTGGGAGGTGAGGAAGACCTGTACCGGTGCTCCGAAGACGGGCTGTCTATATTCAAAACCGCAAAAGTGGTTGGAAACGCTTGCGGGACGGCATTTGAGGCCAGAATTCGGTTTGCGCATGACGTAGCGGCTTCAAATACGCCTACGCTGGGGGAGACCCAGATTCACTCGCCGATATCCGGGTATGTGGTATCGGAGGCCCCGGGGTGCCGGTTCGTAACTAAAGACAGGCTTAGCTGGAAGCAGCGCCAGCGAATGTCGGCCATAAACATTGAGGTACCGCTGGGGGCAGCAAATGACCTCACGCTGGAGCTTATCGACGGAGGGGAGTACGAGGTAAATTTCGGGCTCTGGGGAGCCTGGGCAGAAGTGGTGAAATACCCGGTACCCGAGCTGCGTCCTGGCGACGAGCAGCCACCCCCTATTGTTATTCCCGGCGGCTGGGGCGACGAGCCCGAAGGGGGTACAGGAGGCAGCGGGGGTAGCGGTGGTGGCAGTGGTGGAGGGGGTAGCGGTGGAGGGGGTAGCGGCGGCACCCCTGACGACACCCCGACACGCATGATTACCGGCAGCCGGCGTCCATGGCCGGAGGCCTGGTATACGGAGTTACTAGAGGGCCATCCGGGCGAAGAATGGGGTGTTTTGGGCGAGGAGTTATCTGGTGATGACGACCCAGAGGAGGTTCCTGTTCTGACTACAGACAGCACGGATGTCTGCATGGGCCCGTTTAGGGACACCAAGCTGGTGTTGACACTAAAAGACATCCCCCAGCACACCCAGCTGGTTATTGGGCTGGAATTCTTTATTATGGGTCCATGGGAAGGCAGTTCTGCGGCGCATCCGCATACCCTGCGGGTACGCCGTGTCCGCGGAGTTGTTCGTGACAACGTGTGGGATGCCACGGTTGCTACGGTGTCGGGCGCTCAGCAGACTTACCCAAATAGGTCTTTTACGGCGGGCAGCAATACCGCAGGCACACTTGCTGACGCCACCGGTACACTGTTTTACGACTCCCATAGTGCGGTATACGTAGCGGAGTTCGATATCGACCACACCCACGAAGACGTTGTACTGGAAATCGGGGCGGAAAACCTGCCCGAAGGCTGCACCTGGGGCCTCGCCAGAGCCTACGTTAAACCCTCGTTCCTATACACAGTTAACGAGGCCTTTGACGCCGCCAGGTTCCCTGCTCCGCTTATCAAGCCCAAGGACATCCCGGCAATTGTGGTAGGGCGCTCGCTATTGGGGGACGGGTTTGAGTCTGATCTTGTATTCGTAAACCTGCCGTTGCCGGTTAAGTTGCACAAAGACAGCAATAACGAGGTACGGCGACTGAGGTTCCCCGTATTTGGTACGCCAAATGATGTTGCGCGATTCTGGCAGCAGGCCGAAGCCCAGTTTTCGTCGTCTCCGGCGCGTGTATTTGACCTGAGGGCAGAGCGCGTAGGATTTGCGAGCCCGGATAAGTACCCTGAAAAGCTGAACCCCATGGCGGTATTGCTGGGGCATGTGATGGCGGGCAATCTGTTGATTCTAAAGCTATCGGCGTATGGGGACAGCATTCCGATTTCTGTATTCAACGACTTGCGCAAGCGGCTACCGATGTCCTGCGGGTTGTTACTGCACACCGAAATCGAGGTGGGCTCCGAGAGCGTATTGGAACCCGGGGCCGTAGAGGTGTTCGACGCCGTAGTTCTGGAGGACAGCCACCCCGTGGTAGGCAACCCGTATGTCCGTGTATGGGGGGACCCGGAAAACCGTATTTCGCTGTTTGCCGCAGATGGCACCGAGCTTGAGGCCGGTGAGTATCTATTACTACAGACCGGGGAGACCTGCACGCCGGAAGAGCTGGGCGGAGAGCCCGACACTTTTGTCCCGGATGCCGGTGGTTTCCAATGGTGGCAGCATTCCGATACCCCTATGATAGCGGTATACCGCGGACTTGCTCCAGGCCAGCTGACAATTTCTATTTGGAACGCATTACGGCGTACCGTAACCGCATACCTGTTGCTGGGCAACGCGGATATCCTGGGGATTACGGTACCCGAGGGCGGGACAGCCGAAATCGAACATGGTATACTGAAACTTACGGTTACCCGGGATTCGTTGACCGAGCTGAAGGATTTTGTTATTAAGTGGGCGTTACGGACATCCATGCTGTCCGAAGAGCCCGTTGTGACCGGATATATGGAGTAAGACATCATGTTTAGACAACCAACCATTGGTTCCATTGAATGCCGCGCTGTAGACGTTAACGGCAAGACGTTGTGGGTCGTACGTCACCCGAACACCCTGGTGTACACCGGAGTAGACCTGCTGGGACGCCTGCTGGCCTGGGAGGACGTGCGCATAAACGCGGCCTACCTGGAGTTCATGCCGCCGGACAGCGGGGGCGTTCCTGAAACCACGGTAGACCCCGCGGAGGGACGCTCATACTACCAAGCAATTGATGACGGCACGGGTATGGGTAGCGACTACCTGCGGGTGCCTATTGTGGTGCCTCCGTACCGGGATTCCACCGATGAAGACCGATTCGAGGGCAACCGGGTTACCTTCAACGTATTCAGCACGGGAAACCTCGGAGTAAATGGCAAACCGTTTACCGAGAACGCTTCGATTTTCGGGTTGGCCCTCGTGCACGCCCCCGACATGGAAAACCGGGCAGAGGACATCGTGTTTGCCCGCAGCTACGGGTTCACGCCAAAGGTGAAAACCGATATGCACCAAATCATGCTTCGATGGTCCCATGTGTTCGGCGAAGTTATCAGCACCACAGCCCCGGGGAACCCGTAACCCGGTGTAGAGGAGTCCAACAATGACGGTAACCAGAGTGTTTAGAAACAGCGTTAGGTACATCCGCGACCGCGAACCGGTGGACGCCGGCACCACCAACCGCCCCATCCGTGATCTGCACGGCAACGTTGCGGCCATTCGTGCCGTGGTGGAATCCATGCAGGTTGGGCAGGCCATTATTTTAAGAGACCAGACGCTGGAGTCCGCTCTTGTGGCCGGGCAGCCGGTGTACCTGGACGCCGCGCGCAACACCTGGCGGGCCGCACGGGCTACGCTAACGACCTCGGGTACCGATGCCGGCGTGTGGGCATTCGGGCCGGACTCCTACGTCGGCGGCGTCGTAGAGTCCAAGGTGGGCAACCGAGGCGCGGTTGCGGTCAGTGGCAAGCTGCAGTTCAAGCAGGACTGGGTGCGCCGTGTATTTGACGGTAGCTACGCTCCTGGACCTGTTTACCTGTCTCGTAACACCGCGGGCAAGCTAAGCACGGGCAAAGAGTTGTCGGTACGTGTGGGTACCGTAAGTGGCCCTGATCAGCACGGGGTATACACCTTGATTATATCGCCATCCACCCGTGAAGGCATTACCGCGCACTCCCACCTCTGTATGAAACTCGTAGCGGCGCCGGCGGGAGTCCCAAACCGCGCGCCGGAACACTACGGAGATATCTTAATTGGAGAGACTTATGCGGAAGGCCCGTATCCCGGATTTCGGCACAAAGTAATGACGCCAAATGTTGACAGCCCCGGTTGGTTGCCGGCGTCCCACCCTCAGTTTGCCGGGCTTCCGGTGCCCGCAGGAGCCAAATTTGGATACAACATTAAAGCAGACCGCGCCCTTGCGGGAGTCTGGCCGCCGAGTCCCGCCCATTTTGCAAAATCCGCGATGGTAACCGTGGGCGGCATCATTGTAGACGAGGCCACCGTGGTTGCCAACGAGTACGGCATTTGGTGGATGACCGATGAGTACGGCAAAGCGCCGTGGAGCGTCAACCACAGGGATTACATCGAAGAAGACGGTATGGAGTACGAGCCCCTGGACACCAGCAGGGAGCTTCCTGCGCTGGTACCGCGTCTCATGCTATGGTTTAACTCCATTGCCGCCCAAACGGAATCCTCCTTCCTTACAGCCGTGGTCTCCGACGGCACCATTGCGGTCACGCAATCCCCGGGAGGCCTGGTTACACTTGCGGCGGCCACAGGAGGTATTGAGCAAGCGCTAGCTCCTGTAGCCGTGCTGCCGTCACCGGAAACCGACGCCGATATCCACGCGGTACAAACGGTGTATGTGCCCGTAGGCACTGGAGCAGAGCCTTACGGCTTTAACGATATCCCCTTCCCGGATGTCGGCCCCGGGGTATTGCCATGTATTGCGTTTACGGGAGCCGGAGCCATTGCCGTATACAGTGTGGATGTCAATCGTGTACCGGCGCAGGCCTCACGGGTAAAGCTGGCGGTGCGTCTGCGGGTGGCTAATAATAACAGCGATGCAGGGGTGAGCCCAACATCGTTGTTCCACGTGATTCTAGGCGTTCAAAAGCCTACGACAACCGGCAGTGCGCTTCCCGTAGACACTTCGCACACAGATGTACTCCCGTGGGCTACCAAGAACTCTGAGCTACCGATGGGAGGCTACACCTATGTGGATATCGAGACCGAGGCCAAAGCGTTTAATGTCACCCCTGGGGACACCGTCACCATTGTGGTGCGCAGCAAGACCNATNACGACGCTTATCTGCTGGGTACTCGTCTGTTGGTGTCTACTGTGTAGTCCCGCAGGCGCCCAGCGGCCCCCTAAGGGGGTTGACCTCGACGGCGACTACATGCCGGACTACTGGGAGTACGTCCACGGGTTGAAGTATAAGATTCACGATGCCCACGAAGACCCAGATAAAGACGGGCTGAGCAATCTCGAAGAGTTCATCTACGGCACCCACCCCAAGAAAAAAGATACCGACGGCGACGGACTGCCCGATGGCTGGGAGCTGCAGTACGGTCTAGACCCCTTGAGTACCGAGGGTGACCACGGTGCCGACGGCGACCCCGACAACGATTACCGTACCAACCTACAGGAGTACCAGCTGGGGACTCACCCCTGGGTATCGGATATTGCGGAGAGCCAGCTGCCGGTGGCGTGGAAACTAGAATACGGGCTGGATATCTACTCCAACGAAGGCGGCAACGGGGAGCAGGGCGACCCGGATGGCGACGGGCTTACCAATCTGGAAGAATACCATGCGGGCACCCACCCTGGGAACTCCGATACCGATGGTGACGGGCTGCCAGACGGCTGGGAGGTCTACTACGGTACCAATCCCTTGGTTGATGACGCCGACGAAGACCTCGACAGCGACGGCATTCCGAACCGGTATGAGTATCTTTGGGGGCTCAACCCGTTAGTCGCGGCCCCCGATGCCGACATGGATGGATTGCCGGATGACTGGGAACGCCGATGGTTCTCCTCACTGAAGTACGGCCCCGAGGATGACCCTGATGAGGACGGTCTGAGCAACCTCGTAGAGTTTCGTATCCATACTTACCCCACACGTGCAAACCTCGACACCGACGGCGACGGCATGCCGGACAGCTGGGAAACCCGCTACGGCTTGGACAAACAAAGCGCTAATGGCGACGACGGCGCCGACGGCGACCCCGACAACGATGGCCTAACCAACATCGAGGAGATGCAGCACGGCACCGACCCCCAAAACCCAGACACAGACGGCGACGGCATGCTGGACGGCTGGGAACTGCAGCACGGGCTGAATCCACTGCGTGACGACGCCTACGAAGACCTCGACGGTGACGGCGTTCCGAACATCAACGATATTGAACCCAGTGTAGCCGATACCGATGGTGACGGGTTGCCGGACTGGTGGGAGGAGCAATACGACTTGATTTACGTTAGTGCCGAGGGTGACCATGGCGCCGATGGGGACCTCGACAAAGACGGCCTTACCAATATGGAAGAGTTTTTACTGGGCACAAAGCCCAACCACCCGGACTCCGATGGCGACGGTCTTATTGATGGCCGCACCATCACCGTATGGCCGAGTGACGAGCGGTACACTCTGTGGGAACAGCTTGGATGCATTGTGTACGCACAAAACACCGACGGCTCACGGGTGTACTGGGGCGAGCAGGAACCCGGAACCGATACCAACCCCACAAACCCTGATACCGACGGCGACGGCATGCCTGACGGCTGGGAAATAGTTAATGAGCTATGGGAAAGCGGCGATCTCGGGTGGGCCGGCAACGCCGAAGGCAACAACGGCGCTGATGGCGACATGGACAGTGATGGCCTCACCAACATGGAGGAGTACCTTGGCGGCACATCGGCGTGTCGGATTGACACCGACAACGACGGCCTGCTGGACGGCGACGACATCTTGGTGGACACCAACAGCTGCTTTTATACCGAGTGGGAGGACAGCATTGCCTACCGGCAGGTTACGCCTACGACCAGGCTGTTTTTCGGTGAGCGCAGCCGTGGCACCGATCCCAGGAACCCAGACACCGATGGCGACCTGATACCCGATGGCTGGGAGGTCTATTATGGTTTCGACCCTCTGGCTAATGACGCCGACGCAGACCCCGACGATGATGACCTCAGTAACGCTTTGGAGTGCCAGCACGGCNCCGACCCCCGGAACCCCGACACCGATGGTGATGGGCTGTCCGATGGCTGGGAAGTCTCTATAGGCACAGACCCCTGCAACGTTGATACCGATGGTGACGGCTTATCAGATGGATTTGAATACACGCATAGGAGCTACGGATACAGCCCGCTAAAGCACCGGCGCGGGATGCTGGGCGGCGTGATGCTCCCCGGAGGCTCCGCCATAGAAACGATTAAATGCTATTGTACTTGGCAAGAAGAGGCCCAGGGATATATCACCAATACCGTGGTTGCACGCGCAGACGTTGATGGCGTGACGGAGACCATACGGGCTTCGGTTTACCAGCTGGCACCCCGCNGGCATGGGAGCGTCTTTGACGTGCTCCGGCAGCCGCCTGCGGCCTCGTTTACCCAAGCGGGTGAGGTGCTGCAGTTCACGCTTGTCGTGCGGGGAAAACTGGTTGAAGACGCGGCCTCGAATATCACCGTTGAAGCCACGTTCCCGTTTAGCTACGCAGAGGGGGACACCGACTGGGACGGCAAGTGTTCGGCGGGGGAGGCCTGGACGTACACCTGCAGCCATACCGTAACTCCTGAGGAGGCCGAAGCGGGTTTCGTGGTAAACGTGGCCACGGTTAAGGGCTACTACGACACCTACGAAGATCATAACATTGTCGAACGGCACGAGAATCTGGCCTTTGTTGTGCCCCGCGAGTACCCCACGGTATCCGAGTCGGGGCTGGTGTTAACGTATTTGCCCCCGGCAGCCACAAATGTATTCGACGGCAGATACACGTTTATGGTCTCGAATAGCGGGACAACCAGTTTCTCCAACCTGTATCTGAATACTACCAACATTATAGCCCCTGGCGGTGACATCGATGGCGACGGCATCCCCGACTATTCCGAGTACAACGATGGAATAGACGCGACCAGGGTAGATACCGACGGAGACCGGCTGCTGGACGGCTACAGCATCTCGGTTACCACCAACGATAGCCGGTATCACAGCTGGCGCAACCTTTACGAATACGAGGACAGCGGCGGTGTTCGCACCTACATTGGCGAGCGCTCCATTGGTACCGACCCCAGACTTTGCGGATACCGACGGCGACGGCATGCCGGACTGGTGGGAACACCGGTACGGGCTGGACCCCTGCGACGACGGCAGCGTAGACGTGAGTAACGGGCCGGACGGTTGTCCTACGTGGGATGGCGTGTCCAACTGGGTAAAGTGGAGGTACGCGGTTGTCACCACGAACACCATGCAGCTGTTTCCCAATCAGTACGCCCATGACACCGATTGCGACGGTATTCCAGATGCCTGGGAGCGCTACTATTACCTCGATAGCGACACCGCCGCGAGCCCCTGGGAGTACGATATCGGCGGCGACCTGAACACCAACGGCGTGCTGGACCCCGGTGAGGTATGGTCTGCGGCAACCACGTATACGCCTATATCATATACCTTTGACCCCGACATAGGCTGGAGACATATCAACACGTTTTTTACCTCGGCTGAGTACACGACTACAAACGGTGGGGGTCCCACGAATATCAGCGCAGCCGCGCCTCTGGTGTTGGCCTCAAGTGCAACCAGTGGGGTATGGATAACGGCATGGATGTATCCCGTACCTCCGCAGACCAAATGCAGCGAGGCCGGAGATGAACTACAGTTTGTAGCCATGGTTACCCGCAGCCAGGGCGGCGGGGGCACGGTTACCAACGTAGGCATTGAGGCCCCCTGGACAACGGAAATCATACCCACAGGAGTGGATACCAACAACCCCGGAGTGCTGGACAACAACGAGCAACGCGCCTATTTGCTGAGATACACGGTGACGCCTGCGGATGTTCTCGCCGGCATGGTATCCAATCGGGTAACCGTAACCGCAGATATTTTAGGTCTGGGTACCGTGACCTGCGCCCCGTATTACGTGATGGCGACAACTCCGGTAACCGGGGCGGCCCTGCGTGTGGTTGCCACCATACGCCCGCGTAACTATGCGCCGGCGTACAATGCTAGATACCTGTGGCAGGTTGCGAACCTAGGCGACGTACCGTTGAGCAACGTTGTGATTTCCGCCGCGCACTCGGTACCCAGCCCTCCTGCTTTTGATTTTGGGCTTAATAACTGGGACCGCGACGGAGCTACGCTAGTAGAGGAATGGCAGCACTACACTTCGCCGCGGTTGCCGGATACCGACTACGACCGCCTTATTGACGGCTACAGTGTGACCGTGGATACCAACGATTTCAGATATGGCAGCGGCGGCAGCTGGACTTCGTTTGCTTACGTGGCCACCGGAGACCTGAAAACATTCGTAGGCGAGGTCACCGCGGGCACCAACCCTAGGAATCCAGACACCGACGACGACGGGGTAAAAGACGGCGATGAGGTCAAACAAGGCACCAACCCATTGAATCCAGATACCGATGGGGATGGGCTTATAGACGGGCAAACCATTAACGTCACCACCAATGACAGCCGGTACTACGGCTGGCAGCATTTGCCCCATAGGGACTCCTATTATACCCGCATGTACAGAGGGGAAACCACGGCGGGCACCGATCCGTTAGACCCTGATACCGACGGTGATGGGCTGCCCGACGGCTGGGAATACTGGTATGGGCTGGACCCCCTGGACCCCGATGGTGACGAGGGTCCCGATGGTGACCCCGACGACGATGGCCTCAGCAACGCAGAGGAGCACACCTACGGTACCGACCCCAAAAAAGCTGATACCGACGCCGACGGCTTGCCGGATGCCTGGGAGCTACAGTATGGGCTAGACCCGTTGGATGTCACCGGCGCCCACGGAGCCGGCGGCGACCCCGATAACGACGGACTGTCCAACGCAGGCGAACTGCAGCACGGTACAGACCCCCGGAACCCCGATACCGACGGTGATGGTCTGCCCGACGGCTGGGAAGTACAGCATGGACTAAATCCGCTAAGTGCTGAGGGCGACGATGGCGCCGATGGCGACCCCGATAACGACTACCGTACCAACTTACAGGAATACGAGATGGGTTCCGACCCCTGGTATGACGACACTTGGTTTGAGGACACCGATGACGACGGGCTGATAAACGCGGATGAGACCAAATATGGTACCGACCCTATAAACC
>JGI24709J26583_10002796_pt1 | contig 14083 bp, 15 predicted proteins | sample BioPla2DNA1_FD_26583 | JGI IMG/M metagenome (IMG submission 26583) | reverse complement strand
TAAGATAATACATTATATTGAATTAAGGTAAGGTAAGGAGAAAAGTATGATATTAGATTTAAACTGCATAAAATGTAACATTAATCAAGTAATAAAAATAACAGACTTACTAGAAGTAGACAGAAACAAAAAAGAAAAAATAATGAGAGATGTGCTTAAGTATCTACATGAAGTTGATTATGGTAAATGCAATCCTGAGGTTATGGGGGGCACATGGAATATTATTCTTCAATATATAGAGAATGATAATCCTTATAGAGAGATAAAAGAGTATTATAACTTAGAAACTCTAAAAATCCTTGATAAAATTGAGAACCTTATTGAAAGTTCAAATAATAAATTTAATACGGCTTTAAAAGTTGCTGTAGCAGGTAATTTAATTGACTTTGCTGCTAAGCATAAATTTGATTTTAATTTGCTAAAAGAAAAAATAGAAAACATTAATGAAATAAGTCTTGCTATAGACCACAGTAAGGAATTATACGATAAACTTAAAACAGCTAAGACCCTTATGTATTTAGGAGATAATTGTGGCGAAATTTGCTTGGACAAGCTTTTTATTAAATATATAAAAGCTGAGTTTCCAGATATTAAGATATATTTTGCTGTTAGAGGGAAAGCAATAGTAAATGATGTTACTTTAGATGATGCAAAGATGGTAGGCATGGAAGAAGTTGCTGAAATAATTGAAAATGGAGATTATTCATCAGGAACTGTTATTGAAAGAGTAAGTGATGAATTTAAAGAAAAGTTTTATGGCGTTGATGTGATAATTGCAAAAGGCCAGGGAAATTACGAAAGCTTAAGAGAAATAGATAGAGATAACCTGTTCCATCTATTTATGGCAAAATGTAAGTCCGTTGCTAACCTATTAGAAGTTAAAAATTTATCAATCCTTTGCGTTGAAAATAAACAGTGAAAATGTTCAAATAATAGTCCTAATTTATCGCCAAAAAGTGTATAATTAAAACATGAATTAATGTACATTCTACGTTTTTTTGGAGGTAATTAATATGAATTATAACGATGTGCTAAAAGAGGCTCGTACATGTATGGGAGATTACTGTAAGGCATGTAATGTTTGTAATGGTATAGTATGCAAGAATTCAATACCAGGACCGGGAGCAAAGGGAGTTGGTGATACAGCCATTCGTAACTATCAAAAATGGCAGGAAATACGTGTAAACATGGATACCATTCATGAAAATCGTCCAGTAGATACATCTCTTGAAATCTTCGGAATGAAATTTAAATACCCATTTTTTGCTGCACCTGTTGGAGCTGTTAACCTGCACTACAGTGATAAGTATGATGATGCATCCTACAATAATGTATTAGTGGAATCTTGTGCAAAGAATGGTATTGCAGCTTTTACAGGTGATGGAGTAAATGCAAAAATTATGGAATATGCAGCAGATGCAATAAAAGCTGTAAATGGTTTAGGAGTTCCAACAGTAAAACCTTGGAATTTAGAAACTATCCGCGAAAAAATGGAATTAGTTAATAAATCAAATGCCTTTGCAGCTGCAATGGATATTGATGCTGCGGGTCTTCCAATATTAAAGAATATGACACCACCTGCAGGTAGCAAAACAGTAGAAGAACTAAGAGAAATTTCTAAAATGATAAATGTTCCCTTTATAATAAAAGGAATAATGACAGTAAGGGGCGCTTTAAAAGCAAAAGAAGCTGGAGCTGCAGCAATTGTTGTTTCTAATCATGGTGGCCGTGTTTTAGATCAATGCCCTGCAACTGCAGAAGTATTAGAAGAAATAGTAGATGCAGTTGATGGAAGTATGAAGGTCTTTGTAGATGGTGGTATCCGTAGTGGTACAGATATCTTTAAAGCCTTAGCTATGGGAGCTGATGGTGTGCTAATAGCTCGCCCTTTTGTTACAGCTGTTTATGGCGGTGGTGAAGAAGGTGTTAAGTGCTATATTGAAAAACTAGGTGCTGAACTTGCTGATACAATGGAAATGTGTGGTGCATACACTTTAGATGATATTAGTAGAGATATGATAAGAAAGTAAAAAGATTGAAAGCAATCATTTTACAGTGCACAATTCACAGTTCACAGTTTAGGATGAAACTACATGGTAGTTTCTAAAAATATAGATTTTTACAAAATTTTATTGATTAATGAACATAACTTAGCGAAGATAAATAGGATATGTGAAATGAGCATATCCTATTTATCGTAGCCTTGTAAAACATTTTATAAAAATTTAATTGATAAATCTTTTCAATTGCAAAAAGCTGTGATATAATACTTTCATGTTATTAATTAACTACCGCGGCAAATAATAAATCGGAGGTTAATATTAATATGGCAAAAATGATGGGACCGCGTTTTAAGCTTGCTAGAAGGCTAGGCTTAAATGTAGTAGGTCATCCTAAAGCAATGAAACGTGCAGGAAAGGGTACAAGTAGGGCAGATAAGAAACTATCTAACTACGGAACACAATTATTAGAAAAACAAAGGTTAAGAGCTTATTATGGAGTTCTAGAAAAGCAGTTTAATGGATATGTAAATAAGGCTATGAAGGAAGCAAAAAAGCATAATATCACTCCAAGTGAATATTTGCTAAATACTCTAGAACGTAGACTAGATAACCTAGTTTACAGAAGTGGTTTTGCAAGCTCCATACGTCAAGCAAGACAAATGGTAAGTCATGGACATTTCTTGGTAAATAGAGAAAAAGTAAATATTCCATCTTACATAGTTAATGTAGGAGATGAAATTACTTTAAAAGAAAGATCAAGAAAAGTTGAAATGTTTAAAGATAATTTCCAAACTAATGAAATAAGCAANTTACCNTATATAGAAAAGAATTTNGAATCTTTCTCTTCAAAACTAGTTAAAATGCCAAAAAGAGAAGAACTACCTATAGAAATAAAGGAACAATTAATAATAGAATATTACTCAAAATAAAAAGAGCCCTAGGGCTCTTTTTTTAGGTTTCAGTGATTAATGTTAAAATTTTAGTTATTTTTAATATTTTGATAAAATTCGCTTTAATGGAAAAAAATAGTTTGATTAAAGATTATTCTAAATTAACTGTTAAGAATGTAAAATTTTGTTCGAAAATATAAATGGGAGAGATTTAGTAAATAATAATAAAGTAAAGACTTGTTGTCAATAATTAAATATATATCATTGAATATTTAGTTTAAAAGGGGAAGCGAAAAAATGACAGTAAGATGTAAAATATTAAAAGTTGCAAAGGATTACTACATAGGAAAGAATTCTTATTCAAATAAGAAATTCAAAATAATAAGGAATGAACATATTAGAGAACTAAAAAGAAACGACGATTATGAATTCTATTGCAAACGAGAAAAAGGATTATTAAGGGATATACTTATTCCTATTTCTGAAGAAGAAGCCCTTAGAAGTAACAACTAAAAAAGAGCCTGAGGCTCTTTTTTTGTTTTCAATTTTTAATTATTCCTGGATGTGTTTTTCCTCATACTGTCTCTTATATTCTTCAAAAATCCCTTCTTTTGGAGTTTTCCAAGCTTTATATACATCAAGATCTGTTTTAAATTGTTTTAATATTAAGCTTAATACAAAGGTGTCGTCAATTAATCCAGCAAAAGGAATTACATCTGGGATAACATCTATTGGTGATAAAAAGTAAATTAATGCTCCCATTAATGCTATAATACTTCTTTTTGGAAGAGCTCTATACTTTCCAGAGCTAAAGTCCTTAACAAGGGAAGTTATAGTTTTTATATCCGACATCATACCAACTAATGGTTTAAAATTCAATTTATTTAGCTTTTCACTAACTTCTTCAAGAGTATGTTCTGTNTTTTNCTTGTCCCCNAGAAGTTTTTTTGCTTCTTCATTTTTCTTATCCAGTAATTCTTCAACCTTTTTTGTATCCATTTCTTTTGCCATATCCATCTCTCCTNTCAAGTAAGTTTAAGTCTCTAATAATATAATAACTTAATAATTATTAAATATCCATAATTATTGAAGGGGAATATTAAAATATTAATAAAATTTATTTTACGAATCCATTGATAAATTTAATTAAGTATATTATAATTTAATTAAGTAATAACTTAATTAGATTAAGGGGTAAATATGAAACAAATAGTAAAAATATTTAAAGCACTTAGCGATGAAACAAGGTTAAAAATATTAATNATACTTTCTAAAAGAAAAATATGTGCAAAGGGGATGGCTAAACATTTAAATATCTCTGAAGCAGCTGTATCCCAGCATATAAAAATACTTAAAGATTCGGGAATTATAGTAGGAGAGAAAGTAGGCTATTATGTTCTATATCATTTACAGGAAGAAAAGTTTTCAGAAATAGTAGAATTTATTCAGCAAGTTAAAAATGATAGCTTTAATAAAGAGGATAGCTTATGGTTAAAAGTCCCAGGTAACTGCAGAACAACATGTAAGTTAAATAAAAATAGATGTTGTCAAAAATAATTAAGAATTGAAAGGAGAAAAAAATGAAAATATGTATTCCAATTAAAGAAAATAAGGGCATAGATAGTATTGCTTATAATCACTTTGGTACAGCACCATTTTTCTTAATTTATGATTTAGACAATGAAAATCTTAAGACCATTGAAAATGATGACTTAAATCATCAGCATGGAATGTGCCAACCCCTTAAAGCTTTAGGAGGAGAAAATGTTGATGCCATTTTAGTTGGTGGAATTGGAGCAGGGGCATTAATGAAACTAAATAACCAGGGGATTAAAGTATATAAAGTTGAAAATGACTCGGTTTTAAAAAATATTGAATTACTAAAGGAAAACAAGCTACTAGAGTTTTCTATAAAAAATAGCTGTAATCACCATAATTGCAGTCATTAATATTAATAAAGAAAGGCGTCTAATGGAAATTAGGCGTCTTTTTGTATAAAATATATAATAGTAGGATATATTTAATTAAAATCATGATTTAATTGAAAAAATATTAAGGAGTATTAAGAAAAGAGAATTTTAAAAAATTTATAAGCAATAAAAGTGAGGAATATAAATGAAAGATTACAAGAAGGAACATGAACATAAGCACGAGCACATTCATAATCATATAAATGATAATCATAGCCATAATCATGGTCATAACCATAAGCATAGTCATAACCATAATCATAATCACAGCCACAATCATAGTCACAGTCATATTCATGGCCATCATCACCATCATGGCGCTTCCAGCAATATAAAAGTTGCATTTTTATTAAACTTTTCTTTTGCCATATTGGAGATAGTAGGTGGCTTCTGGACAAATAGCATGGGAATTTTATCCGATGCATTACATGATCTTGGAGATTCCTTATCCCTAGGAGTTGCATGGTTTTTAGAAAAATATTCAGAGAAGGGACCAGATGGCAAATTTTCCTTTGGATACTCTAGATTTTCTCTCCTTGGTGCATTAATAAATAGCTTAATTTTAGTAGTTGGTTCAATATTAATTCTAAAGGAAGCAATCCCTAGAATTATTAATCCAGAGCCTGTAAATGCAAAAGGAATGTTATTATTTGCAATTTTGGGAATAGCAATAAATGGAGCAGCTGTTTTACGATTAAGAAAGGGAACTTCCTTAAATGAAAAAGTTGTTTCCTGGCATCTAATGGAGGATGTTTTAGGCTGGGTAGTAATACTTATTGCCAGTATTATTCTTTTATTTGTAGATATTCCTATAATTGATCCTATATTATCATTACTAACAACAATATATGTACTATATAATGTTGTAAAAAACTTAAAAGAAATATTAAATGTTTTTTTACAAGGGGTCCCAGGAAACTTTTCAATAGCTGAAATTGAAGAAGAAATTGCAGAAAGTACAGGAGCCTTATCTGTTCACCATACTCATATTTGGTCCTTAGAAGGAGAAAAGAATATGTTAAGTACCCATATAGTTGTAAAAGATGATACAAAGTTTCAAGAAATTGCTCATATAAAAGATCAAACTAGGGAACTTTTAAGGAAAAAGGGAATAGAACATGTTACTATAGAGATAGATTTTGAAAGTGAAAATTGTGAAGACCAAGTATGTGATTAGCATTAAAATATAGAAAAAGAGGGATTAATATAGAAGCATTAATTATATTAATTTTATTAGCATTTTTTAAGTGGCAAAATGATGGAATTGTAATAAGCAATTATGAATATAAAAATTCCAAAATACCACAAAAATTTAATAACTATAAAATAGTTCAAATATCAGATTTTCATAACAAAAATTATAAGGGGAAGCTATCTAAAAAAATTAAAAATATTAAGCCGGATATAATTGTAATAACTGGTGATATTATAGATAGAAGGAAAGTAAGGCTTAATTTAGTTACAGACTTTATTAAGGAAATAAAGGACATAGCACCAATTTATTATGTTTCAGGAAATCATGAATTTTTATCAGGAGCTTATAATAAAGTGAAAGAGCTTTTAGAAAAGGAAGAGGTAAAAGTTCTTGATAATTCCTTTATAGTTCTAGAAAAAGATAAGGATAAAATTGGACTTATGGGAGTTGAAGATCCAACTAGTAAGTATAATCCAAAGCATTATACATCAAAAAATAATAGAAAATATATGAAAAGTGCTATTGAAAAATTAAATAAAGAAAGGAATACAGGCTTTACAATATTACTAGCTCATAGACCAGAACAATTTAAATTATATGTAGAAGAGGAACTGGACTTAGTCTTTACAGGCCATGCTCATGGAGGACAAATAAGACTGCCCCTTGTAGGAGGACTATTTTCCCCTAACCAAGGAATATTCCCTAAATATACAAGTGGAATATATAGGGAAAAGAATACAAGCATGGTTGTAAGCAGAGGCCTTGGTGGAAGTGCCTTTCCAATTAGGTTATTTAATAGGCCAGATTTAGTTGTTGTAACATTATTAAATAGCAATTGACAGGAGTATTAGATAGTGGTATATTTATGTAAAATAATTGAATATATCTTCAGGGCAGGGTGAAAGTCCCTACCGGCGGTATAGCCCGCGAGCCGTAAGGCAGATTCGGTGAAACTCCGAAGCCGACAGTATAGTCTGGATGGAAGAAGATGAAATGTATAATTAATAATATAGNAAGCTATAAAATTATGNTGCCTATTTAGGTTGNAGAATTATTTGGCTATTTATATAATTGATTATAATTTGTTTATAGTAATTTAAGCCCTGAATTTATATTCAGGGCTTTTTTGCATGCAGAAAACTTATTTTTAATGAAGTAACTAGNCATCATATAAAACAAGAAGTTGGTTAAAATATTTACGAGGTGTTAAGCGTGAAGGAAAAATTAGAATTAGATATGGATTTAAAATATATGAAAAGAGCCTTAGAACTAGCTAAAAAAGGAGAAGGCTATACAAGCCCTAACCCNCTTGTTGGTGCAGTTATAGTAAAGGATGGAAAAATAATAGGGGAAGGTTATCATGAGAAGTATGGAAGCTATCATGCAGAAGTTAATGCCTTTCTTAATGCAAAGGAAGATGTTAAAGGTGCGACTATGTATGTAACCCTTGAGCCTTGTTCCCATTATGGTAAAACTCCCCCTTGTGCCAATAAAATAGTTGAAAAGGGAATTAAAAAGGTTGTTATAGCACATAAAGATCCAAATGATAAGGTAGCTGGTAGGGGAATAAATATTTTAAAGGAAAATGGAATTGAAGTTGTAACAGGTGTTTTAGAAGAAGAAAGTAGAAAACTAAATGAAATATTTTTAAAGTATATTACAACAAAGCTCCCCTTTTCTATTCTTAAAACTGCAATGACCTTAGATGGAAAAATAGCTTCAAGAACTGGTGATTCAAAATGGATTACTAATGAAGAGTCAAGAAATTATGTTCATAAATTAAGNCAAAAGCTTTCAGCAATTATGGTTGGNATTGGAACAATAATAGCAGATGATCCCTATTTAACTACAAGACTAGAAGGAGTTCCTTCCAGNGATCCAATAAGAATAGTAGTTGATACAAAAGCAAGAATTCCCTTAGAAGCTAATGTTCTTAACCTTAATTCTAATGCAAGAACCATAGTAGCAGTAACTGAGCTAGCACCAGCAGAAAAGCTTCAAAAGATTAAAGATAAGGGAGGAGAAGTAATTATTACCCCCTTAAAAAACAATAAGGTAGANTTAAATTATTTAATGAAAGCTTTAGGNGAAAAAGGTATAGATAGCATTTTAATAGAAGGTGGAAGTGAATTAAACTTCTCGGCTATTGAAGCGGGAATTGTTGATAAAGTAAATGCATTTATCGCTCCCAAAATAATCGGAGGCAATATGGCAAAGACTCCAATAGGGGGACAGGGTATAGAATTAATGAAAAATGCCCTTATCCTTAATAATATTGATATTCAGAGATTCGGTGATGACTTAATGATAGAAGGTTATATAAGGAAGGAGTGATAATGAGTTGTTTACAGGGATCATTGAAGAAGTAGGTAAGGTTCAGGAAGTAATAAAAGCAACTAAGTCTGCCAAAATAGTAATAGATGCAAGGAAGGTTCTTGAAGATGTAATGATTGGAGACAGTATAAGCACAAATGGGGTATGCCTAACTGTTACAGAATTTTCAACTAGTAGTTTTGTAGTTGATGTAATGGCCGAAACTATGAGAAGAAGTAATTTGCATCTATTAAAAGTGGGAGATGAAGTAAACCTTGAAAGAGCTTTAAGAGTTGGAGATAGGCTTGGAGGGCATATAGTTAGTGGTCATATAGATGGAACTGGAATTATAACAGAATATGAAAAAGAAGATAATGCAGTATGGGTAACCATTAGTACTGGAAGAGAAATACTAAGATATATTGTACAAAAAGGCTCCATTACCATAGATGGAATAAGTCTTACAGTTGCTTATATTAATGATAAGGTTTTTAAAGTTTCTATAATTCCTCATACAAAGGAAATTACAACCCTGCTAAGAAAGAAGGTTGGAGACTTAGTGAATTTAGAGTGCGATATGGTTGGCAAATATGTTGAAAAGCTCATTATGAATAAAGAGGAAAAAGAAAGCAATAAAGAAGGCAATGAAGAGGATATTGATTATAATTTTCTTCAGGAAAATGGCTTTGTTTAAGTAAAGAATAATAAGGAGGAGCTATATGTTTAAATTTAACACTATAGAAGAAGCTATAGAAGATATTAAAAATGGAAAAATAGTAGTTGTNCTTGATGATGAAGATAGAGAAAATGAAGGGGATCTACTAATGGCAGCAGAAAAAGCAACTCCTGAAGCTATTAATTTTATGGCTAAGTATGGAAGAGGGTTAATTTGTATGCCAATTACAGAAGAAAGGTTAGAAGAATTAAATATACACCCTATGGTTGATAAAAATACAGATGCCAAAGGAACTGCCTTTACAGTATCTATTGATGCTAAAGAAACTACAACGGGGATATCAGCTTATGAAAGATCTCTTACAATTAATAAAGTTTTAGATCCAAATGTAAGGCCAGAAGACTTTAATAGGCCAGGTCATATCTTTCCACTGGCTGCTAAAAAAGGTGGAGTTTTAGTTCGTAGAGGACATACAGAAGCAGCAGTTGATTTAGCAGAATTAGCTGGTTTATATCCTGCTGGAGTAATTTGCGAAATTATGAGTGATGATGGAACAATGGCGAGGATGCCAGAACTTATGAAATTTTCCAAGGAACATAATTTAAAAATAATTACTGTTGCTGATTTAGTTGAATATAGACGTAAAAATGAAATACATATAACAAAAGCAGCAGAAGCAGAGATGCCAACAAAATATGGTGATTTTAAAATTTTTGGGTATGAAAATACATTAAATAATGAACACCATGTAGCCTTAGTTAAAGGAAATGTTGATGATGGCAGTCCAGTATTAGTAAGAATACATTCAGAATGTTTAACTGGTGATGTTTTTGGTTCTTTAAGATGTGATTGTGGAGAACAATTTCAAGCAGCAATAGAAAAAATAAATAAAGAAGGGCGAGGGGTTATCTTATATTTACGTCAAGAAGGTCGAGGAATAGGTTTAATTAATAAGTTAAAAGCTTATGAACTTCAAGACCAGGGAATGGATACTGTAGAAGCAAATTTAGCCCTTGGATTCCCAGAAGATGCAAGAGATTATACTGTTGGCGCTCAAATCCTAAAACAGTTAGGCATTAATAAAATTAAATTAATGACAAATAACCCTAAAAAGTTAGAAGCTCTTTCCCATTATGGAATTGAAATTTCAGAAAGAGTTAAAATACAGATGAATCATAATGAAAGAAATGAGTTTTATTTAAAAACAAAAAAGGCAAAAATGGGCCATATGTTAAATTTTAAGGAGGAACAATAATATGAAAACATTTGAAGGAAATTTAGTAGCACAGGGATTAAAATTTGGAATTGTAATAGGAAGGTTCAATGAATTTATAGGTTCAAAGCTTTTATCAGGAGCAATTGATGGGTTAAAAAGGCATGGAGTTAAGGAAGAGGATATTGAAATAACATGGGTTCCAGGAGCTTTTGAAATACCTCTTGCAGCTAAAAAAATGGCTAAGACAAATAAATATGATGGGGTAATATGTCTTGGAGCTGTTATTAAAGGCTCAACACCACACTTTGATTATGTTTCTAGCGAAGTATCAAAAGGAATTGCATCTGTATCATTAGAAACAGAACTTCCAGTAATTTTTGGAGTATTAACAACAGATACAATTACACAGGCTATTGAAAGNGCAGGAACAAAGGCAGGAAATAAGGGATATGATGCAGCAATAACTGCAATAGAAATGGCAAATTTACTAAAGCAGTTTTAATTTGGAGGTAACGAACTAAAAAAATATTTGTAATTAAACTAAGATTTAGATGGGAATAAAANCCCATATAAATCTTAGTTGTTGTAACAATAAAAAAAGATAATAAATAAAGCAAGGAAACATAGGAAGAAATGAGAAAAAGTAATCTCATTTCTTCCTATGTTTTATTATATTATATCCTTAAAAGAATAAAGAGTTATATTGAATTTTTATAAGGAGTATTATAATAGAACTAAGAGGTTTTAATTAGCTATAAATTAAGTTGATGTATCAAATGTCAATATCAATATGGTTAAATAGTATGATAAAATAATTAATTATATTAACAAATAATGTAACGAGGTTCTGGCCCCGTTACATTTTTTGGGAGGAGGCTTAAATGTTAGAGATAATACAAAATATTGATGAATCAATACTATTTTTTATACAAAATAATATTCGTAATCCAATATTGGATAAGCTTATGGTCTTTATAACTACCCTAGGCAATGCAGGAGCCATTTGGTTATTAATTTCCATTTTGCTAATGCTTAATAAAAGATTTAGAAAAATTGGTTTCATGGCTTCAATGGCATATATGTTAACAGCAATCTTAGGAGAAGGGGTATTAAAAAATGTAATTCAGCGTGGAAGACCCTTTGAAAGCATGAAGGGAATTGAACTATTAATTTCTAAACCTAGCAGCTTTTCCTTTCCATCAGGGCACACTGGATTTTCCTTTGCAGCTACAGGAGTTTTAGCTAAATACTTTAGAAAATATAGAATTCCCTTATTTATATTGGCATCATTAATGGCATTTTCAAGGGTTTATTTATGTGTTCACTATCCTTCAGATATTATAGGTGGGATAATTTTAGGATTAATTTGTTCTCAGATATCAATTTGGGTTTTTGATAGAGAAAGTGAGAGCGCTGGAATTTCAATGTAAGAAGCATTAACTAAAAGACAATGGTGTTGCTCAGTTGTTACTTCTGGTGACTACGGTTGGGTATTAAATAAAATTGAATCAGTTAATTTTAGTTAATTCAAAAAACAGGCTTTATATAAGTCTGTTTTTTTGTTAAGAGGAGGTTAAAAAAGGTTAAAAATGCTTATAAAAACCAAATTATTACTAAATTTATATTATGATTATTATGTAATATATCATGAAATATAAAGAGGTGTAGAATGNTTAAAAAATTCAAAGTACTAGCTACTAAGCTAGAAAAAATCAATCATTTTAATATAAAAATAAATAGCATTAAGTCAAAAATGATAGTATTACTAATACCTGTAATTTTAATTGCAATGCTTTTACTAGGTCTAATAAGTTTTTCAAGTTCAGAAAAAATAATAAATAGGGAACTAGAAAAAAATATGAATAGTATGCTTAATGAAAAGTCTCAAGAAATAGAAAAGAGTCTTCAAAGACACGAAAAAATATCTGAAAGTTTAGCTAAGATAGTTCAAGCATCTTCATCTTCCTTAACAAAAAGTGACTATATGAAGATTGTAACTAGCTTGCTTAGCATAAATGAAGAAACATCAGGAGCAGGAGTTTGGTTTGAACCTTATAAATATAAAAAAGATGTTGAACTCTTTGCACCCTATGCTTATAAATCCTATAGTGTAAATACATATACAGATGAATATAGCAAGAGAGATTATAAACAAAACGATTGGTACAAGCTTGGTAAGGAAGCAAATAAAAGTATTGTCTGGGCAGATCCTTATTATAATGAAGTGGCAGAGGTAGCAATGGTAACTTCAATATCCCCCTTTTATGATGACAGAAATAACTTTATTGGGGTTGCAACTGCAGATATAAATCTAACCACATTACAAGATAATATTAAAAATATGAAAATAGGTAATAAGGGAAGGGCCTTCTTAATAGATAAAAATGGCCTGTACATAGCAGATAGTGATGAATCAAAAATAATGAAAACAAATATAATGGAAGATAAAAATTCAACCCTAGCATCTTTAGGAAAAAATATACTAGAGAGCAAGGATGGGCAAACTTTCTTTAAGGATAAAAACGGGGTGGAAAAGTTATTTTATAAGTCAATACCAGAAACTGAATGGATTATTGGAGTATATATTCCAGAATCAGAAGTTTATGAACAAGTTACTTCTCTTAGATTTAAGATTTTTACTATAATTCTTGCATCAATTTCAATAGTTGTTTTAATAATTCTATTATTTGCAAATTATATAGGGAAAAACATTAAAAAAGTTAATGACTTCTCTATGAAGATTGCAGAAGGTGATTTAACAGGGTTTTTAGAAGTTAAAAGCAATGATGAGCTTGGAGAAATGAGTAAATACTTAAACAAGATGAGGGAAAATATAAGCTTAATCATAGAATCAATAAACGAAAATTCCTGTAGCATAAATTCATACTCAGAGGAACTTTCTTCAACGGTTCAAGAACTAGCAAGTAAGGCAGCAATTATTAATGAAGCTGTAGATACAATTGCTCAGGATATGCAAAAATCCAGCATTGTTTCCGAGGAAATAAGTTCATCAATTGAAGAAGTAGATTCTAGCTTAAATGTTTTATCTACAAGAGCCATGGAGGGAAGCAGTAAATCAAATAGAGCTAAGGGAAGGGCAACTAAGGCCTTAGAAGACAGTAGGAAAGTAAGAAAGCTAGCTGAAGAATTATATATTCAAAAAGAAGCTAATATGAACAAGGTTATAAAAGAAAGCTCAATAATAGACAGTATTAGCGTTATGGCAGACACAATATCATCAATAGCAACACAAACAAACTTACTTGCCTTAAATGCGGCAATAGAAGCAGCAAGAGCTGGAGAACAAGGGAAAGGTTTCTCAGTAGTTGCAGATGAAGTAAGAAAACTTGCAGAACAATCAGCAAAGTCAGTATCAGAAATACAAAATACTATACAAGCTGTTAAAGAAGTATTTAATGAGAGCATTGAAACAGGAAAGGATATATTAAAGTTTATTAATGAAGATATAATGCAAAACTATGATGATTTTGAAAATACAGGAAATAAGTACTATACAGATTCAGTCTTCTTAAATGATATGTCAGAAGAGATAGCAACAATGTCAGAGGAAGTTGCAGCTTCTGTTGAACAAGTCACAGAGGCAGTACAAAACATGACTAAGGCTTCACAAGAATCTAGTGAAAAAACAACCACTATAAAAGAAAGCATGAATGAAACTTCAAGCGCTTTGGATCAAGTAGCAAAATCTGCTCAAAGCCAAAGGGAATTAGCAGAAAATCTACATAGAATTATACAAAAATTTAAAATCACTAGAAAGTAAGGTAATGGTAAAAAAAGTAACGGGGTCAGGCCCCNTTAC
>JGI24709J26583_10002792_pt1 | contig 14102 bp, 16 predicted proteins | sample BioPla2DNA1_FD_26583 | JGI IMG/M metagenome (IMG submission 26583) | reverse complement strand
TAAAGATTTAACAATTTAATATTACCAGAAATATTAATTTCAAACAAAAATCGTATATAATGTATATGTATGACTAAGGAGGATATGAATGAAAAACTTGATTGAACTACACTGCCATCTTGATGGCTCATTAGATTTAAAGACAAGCTATAAGCTAGCAATGAACAGAGGCATCATTGACAAAGATATGGAATTTGAAGATTTCAAAAAAAGAATGACTGTAAGTAGTGATAATGCAAGTCTAGAAGAGTTCTTAAGTTGTTTTGAATTACCTATATCTATACTACAAGATGAAGAAGCATTAACTATTTCAACAACTAAATTGATAAAAAATCTTAGAAAAGATAAAGTTGTTTATGCGGAAATTAGATTTGCACCTCAATTCCATACACAAGAAGGATTAACTCAAGAAGAAGCTGTTAAAGCTGTTTTAGAAGGTGTAAAAGATGCTAGAAGTTTACATAAAGATATAAAAGTACAAATAATTTTATGTATGATGACAGATGATCCAGCAGGTAAAAACTTCAACGAAAACAAAGAAACAATAGAAGTTGCTAAAAAATACTTGAAAAAAGGAGTATGTGCAATTGACTTAGCAGGTAATGAAGCAAACCTAGCAGATTATAAAGAATTAATTGATTATGCTAAAGAATTAGGTGTTCCATATGTTTTACATGCTGGAGAAGTTGATTCCCTAAAAATGTTGAACTTGCAATTGAATATGGCGCAAAAAGAATTGGGCATGGAGTTAATGTAGTAAACGATGAAGAAATTCTTAAAAAACTAGTAGATTCTAAAGTTCCATTAGAAGTATGTGTAACATCTAATATTCAATGTAAAACACAACCTTCTTATGAAGAACACTCTATTAGAGAATTATTTGATAAAGGAGTAAAAATCACATTAAATACAGATAATAGAACTTTATCAAATACAACACTAAATAAAGAAATTAAAAAAATCATGAAACATTTAAACTTCACTAAAAAAGAAGTAAGAAAAATGATGATAAATGCATTAAACAATTCTTTCTTAAATGAAAAAGATAAAGATAGAATATTAGACAAGTTTTAGATAAAAAAGGATCATATCAAATTTGATATGACCTCTTTTTTTATACAACAGACTTTAAGAAAGCCTCCATAATAAGTGTTGCTACATAAGCACCTGGATCTTTTAGAGTTCTACTAGCCTCTCCTCTTGTTGCTGCTCTACCATGAACAGCCAACATAGTTGAGGTATTTTCATATCCTTCTTTAGATGCATTATAAGCATCCTTAGCTAATTCATATAGAGGTTTATCATTATTGGATAATACCTCAACTGCTGGGTGAAGTCCATCTAAGAATGTTTTTTCACCAATTTTAGCCTTTCCACGATTAGCTACTCCATCTTCATATGCTTTAAATAACTGATATAAACCTTCATTATCTAATTCAGTTTTTCCTCTAAGCTCTTTTCCAGCATTCATTAAACCACTCGCCATAAGTGTTCCCATAGTAGAAGGAACTGCAGTAGACATAGCCTTACCTGCAAAATATAACATTCTACCAATATCTGTTTCATTTGAATCTTTTATAGCTTCATATGCTGCTTTAAACCCATCACTCATTGTAAGCCCTAAATCACCATCACCTACAATACTATCCATTTCAATAAGTTTTTCTTTATTTTCGCACATTATATTTGAAATAAGATTTAATAGTTTTTTAATATAATTTACATCCATAATTCCACCTCACACTTGCTTAAAGAATGGAGTGTTTACAGGATAATCAATTAATTCTTTAAGTTCATCATCTAATTTTATTAATGAAACTGACAAACCAGCCATTTCAATAGATGTAGCATACTCACCAACATAGTATCTATGAACATTAATGTTTCTATTCTTTAATATTTCGTCAATTTTTCTAGTAACAATATATTGTTCATCAAGAGGTGTAGCACCTAAACCATTAACTAAAACAGCAACTGTATCATTTTCTTCAAATGGAAGATCATTTAATATGGTTTCCATCATTTCTTCTGTAATCGCATCAGCTGGTTCAATTTTCCCTCTTCTAATTCCAGTTTCTCCATGAATACCCATTCCTATTTCCATTTCATCTTCACCGATTTCAAAAGTCGCATGACCAACTCTAGGAACGATACACGGAGTCAAGCCAACACCAAGAGTCCTTGTATTCCAACTAGCCTTTTTAGCTATTCTAGTAACTTCATCTAAATTCATCATCTTATCTGCAGCTGCACCAGCACACTTATATACAAAGAATATACCAGCAACACCACGTCTAATTGATTTTTCATCAGGACTAGAAGGCCCTTTAGATGAAACATCATCAGCTCCTAAAACTGTCTCAACTCTAATGCCATCTTCAAAGTCAGCCATTTCAGCAGCCATATCAAAGTTAAATATATCTCCATTATAATTTCCATAGATATATAAAACTCCAGCACCTTGATCTATTTCTTTAGTAATTGCATGCATTTGTTCTGCACTAGGAGATTGGAATACATCACCAATTGCACAGCCATCAAGCATTCCTTCACCAACATAACCTAAGAATAAAGGTAAATGTCCACTTCCACCACCTGTAGAAATACCAACTTTTCCTGGTTTTTTCACATTAGAAACTAAACATTGTCTATCATCATTTACATATGATATTTGATCTTTATGTGCAATATAGATACCTTCTAACATTTCCTGCAAATAATTTTCAGGACTATTTATTATTTTCTTCATTTAATCTTCCTTTCTCTACAAATTTGTCACTATTAACTAATTTAACCTCAAATTTATTATTTTCATAAGTTAAAATAGTCACCGAACAGTTTTTAAAACCTTTGTTTTTAAATTGCTTTTCATATGCCTCAATATTCACCATTTTAATTGCGGCTAAAATTGTTATTCCATGTGAAACACAAACAATATTTCCACTTAAATCTTTATTTTCATCAACTATTTTATGAATTGTTTCTTTAATTCTTTCATAAACCATTTCAAAATTTTCTCCATCAACCTTATCAAATGGATAAAATATTAATTCCTCATAATTAGTACAACCTTCAAATACATTTGGTTTAGTTTCTAAAGTTCCAAAATTCATTTCTTTTAAGCCTCTACACATTATTATTTCTAGGTCTCTATCTCCCCTTAAATAATCTGCAGTATCATAAGCTCTTTCGCTAGTTGATGTATAAATTTTCAATATAGGAACATCCTTCATTCCAATACCTAACCACTTACCCTGTTTAATTCCAAGTTCAGTTAAAGGAGTGTCTGACCATCCTTGAAGAGTTTTCCATACATTAGATAATGTTTCACCATGTCTTACAAAATATAAATTAAGCATTATTCTTTAACATTAATTTCCTTTGGATATTGCCATGAAGTAAGCTCTTCTAAAGGAATTACATTTGGTTCTTTTCCTTGAGTAACTGTCAGTGTATTAAAGTATAATTGTGCAAGTTCTTCAATATAAGCTGCCTTTAAAAACGCTTCATAAATATTATCTTTGTCATATGCAACTGCACCATGACCTTCTAATAAGAAACATTGTGCTTCTTGGCATACATCTACAACACTTTCAGCTAATGCAGGTGTTCCAGGTCTTCCATAAGGAGCTACCGGTACTCTACCTTTAGAAAGCCCCATAGTTGCAACCTCATAAACAATTGCAGGAAGTGGTTTGTTAAGTACTGCAAAGCTTGTCGCATACATTGAATGAGTATGTGCAACTGCCATTGCATCAGGAACTGTATGATAAATCTTTAAATGCATTAATGATTCACTTGTAGGATTATATCCAGCTAAGCTTTCAATAACATTAGCATCCATATCAATNACAACCATATCTTTAGGATCTAAAATATCTCTATCAATACCAGCAGGAGTAATTACAATATAACCAGTCTCTTTATCTCTTGCAGAAAAATTCCCAGATTTATGTTTACATAAACCATCTCTTTGAGCTCTTTTAGCTATATCTAATACATCTTTTTTTAATTGTTCTAACATTTTCATTTCCTTTCTTTAAATATCAATTCATAAATTTCTTCACTATTTTTTGAAGCTTTTATTTTATCNAGTAATTCTTTATTTTCAGTAATTTCAATTAACTCATTTAATGCTCTTAAATGAGCTTCTCTATTAGGAGTCGCTATAACGACTATTATTCTTGCCTTCATATATCCATTAATCAATATATCTTTAGGTAACTTCAATAAAGAAAACCCAGGTTTATAAACACCTTTATCTATATCCGAATGTGCAAGCACCAATCCATCAACTATTGCCCAAAAAGGTTTTGATGTAATTATTTCTTCTTTCATACTATCTACATAACTTTGGCTTATTATATTTTTTTCCAACAACGGTTCACTAGCAATATCTAGAGCTTCTTCCCACCCTACACACTTATCTAAAACAATAATATTATCNTTGCTTAATAAGTCTTTTAAGCTCGCTTTCTTTTTATCAACTTCACTAGAAACCTCATATATCGTTTCACCAAAATAAACTCTTAATGCATTAATCAATCCCTTTGTATCTTTAATATATGCATATTTCTCAATTATAGGAATTAACTTATTTGAATTAATAGTATTCATAGTTTTATCAACTAATTTGTTAAATACTTTCCCTCTTAACATTTGTATATCATAATCATCCATTATCGGTTTTACAAAAAATTGGGGTTTGTCACAATCTAAAATAACAGTACTAAAAACAATATGATATTCCTGCTCAAACTCATAAAATTCTCTTAAAGACATNGCCCTTAAAAAATGAAATTCAGGAAAGGAAGTCTTTAGNTTAATAAACAAAAAGTTTGATATTGTAATTCCATTTGTACATACAACTATTGCAATCTTTTTACTCTCTATAACATCTAAGTTACCTGACTTAGTTAACCATCCTCCAAATAATATTGTTATATATGCAATTTCTTCATCAGAAAATGGCTTATTAATCATTTCTTCTAATGGTTTTATAGAATATTTTGTAAGTTCAAATAATGAATTGTGCATAGGTAAAATCATATTTAAAATATTGCTTTCAATATGATAATTATATTTAATCCTATAAATAGCTGGTTTTATGTGTTGTAATAATGCATCTAATAATGCATCNCTATCTTCAAACCTAACACAAACCAAGTTTTCAAAATTTGTTAATACTTCATTCGCAACTAGCTGTAGTTCTTTTTCAGAATCTCTATTTGAATCATACTTAACACTAGATACTTGAAATAATGATACTATATACATTTTTTCCATAGTATCTACAATATTATATTTTTCAAATATCTTAATNACACTNTTATATTCNCTTGTACCAACAATATGATGATAATCCTCAGGTAAATAATCAAGCATTTTATTGCTNTCAATTCTTTTGAGGATGAAATATAGAATATAAGGAATTTCTTTTAATCTTTCATCTGTATATCTTGCATTTAACGATTTTTCAACTTCTTCAACATCTTCTTTTAATGTTCTTATTTTTTCTTCATCAACTTCTAATGTTTTCACCAAAATATTTTCGCCATATAGGTTAGATAATATATTATTTATTACCTTAATCATAAAGTTACGTTTTTCGTATTCTTTACCAACTATAAAGTAACCATCTTGTCTTTCGTACATTACTTTTAGATCATAATCATCAAGAAATTGAGATTGAAGTTTTTTAAGATCTGATAAAACTGTGTTTTTACTTATTTTTAAAGCATAAGTAAAATCATTAATCATTAAAGTATCATCATGAACTAATAANGCTAAAGCTATTAAATTNAGTCTTTCATGTTCACTAAGAATATAATCNCTTTCATTAATCTCATGCTTATCTGATTTAAATGTTTGAATTAAATCATTTGAAACAACAAANCTTCCAGTTCTTAATCTTTTTATCTCTTCATATCCATTTTCTATTAAATAATAATTAATTTTATCTAAAGAATAACTTAACTGCTTTCTTGATATAGATAATTCTTTTTCAATTTGTGATCCAGTAATCGCTGGATTATCAACAATTATAGTTAGTATAGTTATTCCTCTATCATCCAACGACAATATATCACCTCACTTCTAAATGATTGTTACGGCTGGAGTATCAATTTGTAAATCAAGTAAATCCTTAAATTCATCATTTAATTTCATCACTGTTAATGCTGCTCCATTCATATCTAACGATGTAACATAATCACCAATAAATGATTTATAAATGCTTATACCTTTATCCTTAAAATAATTTTCAACTTCATCATAAAGTACATAAAGTTCCATTAAAGGTGTACAACCTAAACCAGATAAAATTACAGCGATTTCATCGTTTTTATTAAGCTCTAAATCTTTAAAGATCTTATCACTTAAATGATTTGCAATTTCATTTGCCGGCCTAAGCTCTGTAACATTAATTCCTGGCTCTCCATGATGACCTATACCATATTCCATAGTACCTTCTTTAATTTCAAAATTCGGATGACCAACTGCAGGAATTGTACATGCACTTAATCCAACACAAATACTTCTTGTTGAATCTACTGCTTTTTGTGCATATTCAATAACTTCATCTAAACTACCACCTAACGCAGCTTTACCACAACCAATTTTCCACATAAAGAATCCACCAGCAATACCGTGTCTATCTTCCTTATTTTCTTTTGGTTGACTCGCTAAATCATCAGTAGCAACTACATACTTAACATCAATGCCATCCATTTTAGCCATTTTAATAGCCATTTTAACATTCATATTATCACCAGCATAGTTTCCAAACAGGCAAGCTACACCAGCGCCTTGGTCTGCTTCTTTAAATGCTTGATAAAAAGCAGTAGCAGGAGGTGAAGAAAACACTTCACCCACCGCAACTGAATCCAACATATTTTTACCTACATAACCAAGGAAACATGGTTCGTGGCCACTGCCACCACCACTAACAATACCAACCTTGCCTTTTACAAGATCTTTTTTTACTACAACGTGATCATTTTCTTCACTAAGAACGATAGTATCTTTATGAGCTTTTACAAAACCACTAATCATATCTTCAACTATCATATCTGGATTGTTCACAAATCTTTGCATGTATTATTTCCTTTCTTTTCTATTTCAACAAACTTATTGAAGTGTTACAGAAGGTATTAATTATTATGTAACAAGAAGTTGCTCCTGCATCTTGATGGCCAATAGATTTCTCACCAAGTCTTGAAGCCCTTCCTAATTTCGCTTGCATATTTATAGTGGAAAGCATTCCTTGTTTTCCTGCTTCACTACATGCATTTAATGCTTTTACAACATCTTTTGATTCATCATAAATTTGATTATATGTATTAATACTAGGATCTAATACATCAACTAAAGTTTTATCATTAGGTTTTGCATTGGAAATCATTTGAATATTTTCATATGCAATATTTAACATATCCCTAATTACTTCACCATCTATTTGATCTTTATTTAAAGTCGCTTCTTGCATGCCCATAAATATTGATCCATATAAAGGTCCCATTGAACCACCAATTTTATTCATAAGAACTTTTGCTAATATGCCTAAACTATCCGTTAGGTTTTTAGCTTCTTCTACTTCAGGTAGAGCAAGAGTTGCACCTTTATTCATATTAATACCGTGATCACCATCACCTATAGCACCATCTATTTCACTTAGATAGTCTCTATTTTCTTGAATTGCATAAATAATGTCTAAGACAATTTTCTTTCCTTCAATATTGCTAAATTTCACAATTATTAGCCTTCAANTTCTTCTTCAAGATTTTCTTTTTTAAGTTCTCTTGTATATAATACAAAGCTAACAATCCANATGATTAATACTACTAAAGGTATGAAATTNCCATTTATAACATCAAACACTTGTGAAAATGCAAATGTAAATATTGGACCATCAATAGATGAGTTAGAAATCAATTGTCCTGCTTCTAAAGCAACAGCNCCAGTAGCGTTAGCTAAATCAGTAATAAATGGAGCAAATGCAGTACCTACCCATAAGAATACTGGAACAAATATTGTGCAAAGTATTAACATTCTTGGTAANTTTCCTTTTGTAACTAAATAAGCTGGAACAGCTAATGANATATTGATAATACCTGCAAATGGAAGTATTGCATTTCCTGGTAAGAACATTGCAGAAAGTAATGTAACTGGAACAGACCAAATTACTGCTAACCAAATTTCATTAGATCCACCAAGGAAAGGCCAGTCAAGACCAACAATTAATGTTCTTCCTTCAAATCTTTGGTTCATATAATCACTTACAGCTTCACTAATTGGAGATAAAGCTTGCATAAAGTATTTTGTAATAACTGGGAATAATGTTAAGGCAGTAGCTGCTTGAATAGCTAATGTTAACGTTTCAGCAATACTATATCCAGCAAGTAAACCAAATATAATTCCTAAAATAAATCCTAAAACATGGTTTTCCGCAAAGATACCAACTTTTTCCTTTAAAACTGCAGCATCCATTTTCTTATTTAAAGCCGGAATTTTTCTTAGCAATAAATCAATTACATACATTGGAGCTGATAAGAAAACCATTTTATGAGTACAAGTAACTCCTGGGATTCCTGATAATTTTTCAATTCTTCTTTGTTGATAATCAGCAATTTTTAATTCTAATATAATTTGAATTGCTGCTACAACAAAAGCTAATGGAACACTGTTTGTTATTGCAACTACACCAACTGCAGTAAATATTTTTCCCCAAACATTCCATAAATCTGCATTAAATGTATTTGTTTTGTTAATAACAAGCATGATGATGTTAACTATAACCATTAATGGGAACATTAAGAATGCATATGGCCAAGACCATGAAATGGTAGCCATCGTTGTCCATCCCCCATCAATAATCGGTAATGAAATACCAATATTTTCAAGCATCGCACTTGCTGCTGGACCAATTGCTCCAGTCATAAATGAGATAAGCATTGACATACCGGTAAATGCAACACCNAGNGTAATACCTGAAGAAATTGCATCTTTAACTTTCATTTTAACTAATAATCCAGCGATAATTATTATTATAGGAACAAATATCGCTGCACCTAAACTCAATAGATAATTGACTATATCTGATAATAATTGCATNTTTCTACCTCCCTTTATTCAGCATTTTTGATAGCTTCAACAAGCTTTTCAAATTCTTTCGCTTGGTTCATACCTGTTAAAAATGCAATTCCATTAATAACTGGTACACCATAATCTTTATCTAATTTTGTAATAGTAATATAAGCAGCAGCATCAACTAAATGTCTTTCAACTGATTTTAAATCAACTGCTTCAACACGTGCCTCAATACCTGCTTCTTGAAGCATTCTATTTACTTTTGATGCAACTGTTTGACTTGTTGCAACACCACTACCACAAGCAACGATAACTTTTTTCATTTACATACCNTCTTTCTTTAATTTAAGCCTTTCATTGTTTTTACTTCTGATAAAAACTCTTCTTTTGTTTTAGCATTAAGTAATTTGTTCATTTTCTCTTCATCTTGAAAATTCTCGATTAGTGTTTGAAGAACTTCAACATGTCCAGCTTCCTTCTTAAATCCCAATACAAATACAATTCTTACTTTCAAGACATTGTCGTTATTTGCCATTTCATGCCAATCAATTTCTTCTTTTAATCTTATTGGCGCAATAAANGGCTTAACAATATGTATATGATCAGAATGTGGAATAGCAACAGGAAATGGCTCTACTGGTAAAGCTGTAGGATATTTCTCCTCTCTTTCCTTAATTGCGTTTACAAAAGTTTCTGCGATATAATTTAGATCAAATGCNTTTTTNCCGAAAACATCAAAGAATTCATTAAAGTCTTTAACATCTAAATCAAGCTCACATAACTCATCACAAATTAGTGAATTGCTCATCTGCATCCCTCCTGTCTTTAGATAAACTTTGTTTAGCGCTAATCTAGTTTTCTATAACTTTATTTTATGTAAATAAAAAATAGTACTCAATTACAATTGGGTACTATCTTTGCCCCAAAAAATGCACATCACATTGATGTGCATTTAATAGTCCAAAATTCATTCCGATTAGCTTTTATCTCCTTAATGAACTTATCAAGAAAATAAGTGAAGAATTCCAATATACTGCAACTTCATTAGTAGAATAAGACATATTATTGTCTAAATATACTTAGCACTAGGAGTAGTATCACTAATCTTTTCTCTTATTGCCATGTCCTCAAAATTTCTATTAGGACCTCCAACCATAGCTCCAATTAATTGATATTTTTTCGCAATAACCATTCTATTATGAATATCTTTAGGATAAACATCACCATAACCTGTCACAAAAGACATATTCAAACTATTTCTTCCTAATACATAATGCAAATGATCAAATGCTCTTTCTAAATAATTATCATTAGGAGTAATTCTATCAGCTAACATTAAAAGCATTCCATTATTAGTAATATCCATATTACTACCCCAATTATAATCATTACCAATACTTACAAAATAACCATCATCTTTTGAAAAGTTCATTATTGAATCTGCTTGAGCCATAAAATGATTATAAATTATGTCATAAAATTCAACATCATTTTTACTATATATATTATTTAAATATATAAACTCTCCATAAGTACCAACTGTTTGCCAGTTTAATCCAATAGCCACTCTATTATCATTTAAAAATAATTCTTTTGCTTTATCTAAATATTTTTGATCATTAGTTGCATCCCACAATGACATTGACGCAAAAAATCTTTCATCACCATCAAAATCATCTCTATACTCACCTGCATCAAATCCTTCAGGATTTAAAGGATCTATCATGTCATAATTAACATTTAAAAATTCCCATGCTTTTTTACCAGCATCTAAACAGCTATTTGCAAACTCAGGATCAATATCTTTAAATACTGTATACGCAAGTCCCATAACACCCGCAAAAGAGCCTGTCGCATTTGTAGAAACACCTAATACATAAAGAGTAGAATAATCATCTTCTGGAGCTAAATAGCCAGGAAATTTATCACTAACAACTTTATTGTAAACTCCACCATCCCCTGTTTGCATCTTTAACATCCACTCTAATTCATATCTTGCTTCATCTAATAAATCAGGTATTCCATTACCAGATTCTTTTATATTAAAGTTATCTAAAAAATAATGAGGATTTAATTTATAAGCTAAAAGTAAATCAGCAACAGCCTTAGCACCAGTTTTTATATATCTACCATAATCTCCTGCATCATGCCATCCACCACTTACATCAATTTTTTCCTGTGTTCCATAAATTATTGCTTGCATAGAATGACAATCATCTCTTGCAAATTCTTTAGCCCAACTTTGATCTAAATGATCACCACATCTTTGTAATGTCATCATTCTAATAGCATCAACTAATAATCCATCATATACAAATGATTCAATAATAAACTCATATGAAGTAGCTACTATTTGAGCTTCAATTCTATAAGTACCAGGAGTAATTACATCTTTAAAATCACCATAAAAAGTAGTTTCACCTGTAGGGTCATTTACTTTCTTCCCACCAATAACTCCTGTATAAACAACTTCATTAGTCTTAGTATCAACAACATTATAAAAGTCACCAACACTATATGGCGCAATAAATTTCTTTAAAGAATTAGGATGATATCCAACTTGATTAACCTTTAAAATCTTGTATCAACATCATCTGTTTTAACCATCAAATCACTAATAGTAACTTGGTGTTGATTATTAACCCCTTCACTACCATCAGTACCTAAATTAAATCCAATCTTTCCATTCCAAGTTGTTTCATTGTCCATTTTTATATCAAAACTATAATTTTGATAACCACCAATATCTAATGTTTCCTCAAATATCTTTGAACCATTTTCATCACTAGCATAAACACCAACTTTCTATTAATACTTGATTCAATATTAAAAGATAAGTTATATACAGCACCTTTACTAAAAGGAATACCTTCTCTATATAAAGTAATTGCCTCTAAATTTTCACCCGGATAAACAATATCAATAACTTGCCTATTAAATTCAGCATTAGATACTGCGTTTCCATCAGTTGCCATAATAGACCAAGAGCTTTCAAACTCAATTGGCTCTTCATATAAAGGAACAGCATTCTCTCTAGGAGTAATTGCTACATCAATAATTATTGTACTAGGAGCACTTTCTTCTATCTTATTTTCTTTAACACAAGAAGAACACAATAAGACAACAACTAATAATATTAATATCTTTTTCATAGAAAACCTCCATTTAAAACAAAAAACAATCAAAAAGGGCATCTATTCCCTCTAGATGATTGTCCTATAAAATTATATATAATTTTTTTATTTAAGTAAACCTTTCATTTTAATAAAGGTATAAACTTTTCATAACCTTCTTCTTTCATTTTATCTATAGGAACAAATCTCAAAGAAGCACTATTGATACAATACCTAATACCAGTTTCACTCTCATAATCACCATCAAAAACATGACCCAAATGAGAATTTGCAACTCTACTAGAAACTTCAGTTCTTATCATTGAAAAGCTTCTATCTTCACTTTCAACAATAACATTATAATCAATTGGTCTAGAAAAAGCCGGCCAACCACAAGAACTCTCATATTTATCATCAGAAAGAAATAATGGTTCTCCACTTACAATATCTACATAAATCCCTTTTTCAAAAAAATCCCAATATTTGTTAGTAAAAGGTCTTTCTGTATAAGAATCTTGAGTTACCTTATAAGATAAATCATCTAATTTATCTTTAATATTTTTAGGATAATAATAATCTTTTGCATCTACAATTAAAGATTCAGCCATTTCAAACATTCTAAAATCAATATGACAATATCCATTTGGATTTTTATCTAGATAATTTTGATGATAACTTTCAGCTTCATAAAAATTTAATAAAGGCTTTATCTCAACTTCAAAATTAGAAACTCTTTTCTTTTCAATACTTACTACCTTATCAATAATTTCTTTAGATTTTTTATCTAGATAATAAATACCACTTTGATATTGACTACCTATATCATTTCCCTGTCTATTTTTTATAGTAGGATCAATAACTCTAAAAAATGCATATAAAAGTGTTTCTAAACTAACATCATCATATTCAACTTTCACACATTCTCTAAATCCAGTATCTCCCCTACATACTTCTTTATAAGTAGGGTTTTCTTTATTTCCATTTGCATAACCACTTGTAACCTTAACAACACCTTTTATTAAAGACATGTATTTTTCTAATCCCCAAAAACATCCACCTGCTAAGTATATTACCTTCATAGTTACCTCATTTTTCTATTTTTGTTAAACCATCTAATTTATATTCTATTTCTGTATCAAAAAGAGTTATTCCTTCTACATTATACTTATTATCTTTTAAAGATATATAAGCTATATCATCACCAAAACCATTAATATATGATCCAACATTATAAAGTTTAGAACCATCATATCCTATTTGAATTAATAAATTTAAAAAATATGATGATTCAACCCCACCAGTAGATATAACTAAAACATATTTATCATCAGGAATAATACTTTTAATTAATTCAATAGATTCTTCATAATTTTCACTATAACTACCTATATCACCAAGTTGAATTATATTATCCCCTTCTTTTATTTTATCCATTTGAAATAATGTATTTTCATTATATCCAAAATCAGTAATATAACCATAAAAAGGAATGTTTACAAATCCTGCAATATGACCTTCTTCATAAAACTGTAAAGCTGATCTTGTATCAATATAAATACAATCATCTCTAAATAAATATTCTTCGATATTAGAAGTGTTTATTCCTGATTTAGAAGCTAATGTATTATTAACTTCTTCCTTTTCAGGAACCTCAACAATTGTTTCTTCTATTACTTCTTCCTTTTTATTACATCCAAATAATAAATTTATTATTAAAAACACAACCAAATATTTCTTCATTTTTTTCACCCATATATACCTTACCAAATTTTGAGCATATTAAGAGCTTTATTTATTTTCATATGGTATAGTTTTTTAGGAAACATGAAAAAGGAGAGAGATAAGTCCGATGAAAAAAATGTTTTTAACTTTTTTTATCACTGCTTTACTTCTAAGTGGTTG
>JGI24709J26583_10002784_pt1 | contig 14126 bp, 6 predicted proteins | sample BioPla2DNA1_FD_26583 | JGI IMG/M metagenome (IMG submission 26583) | reverse complement strand
GGTAATTTTATTGTGATAGATTTTAAGTCAGATTATTTTCTCTAAAGAATGATTAAGCAGATTTTATTTTGACGTTTTTATGAGCTATCGGGGGAAAACAAATGAGCCGTCCTCTTTTCTGTATCCCAAATCACCGGTATAAAGCCAACCATTTTTTAAACGTTCCGCAGTTTCTGCTGGACGATTATAGTATCCAAGCATCAATCCGTCTCCCGTTAACCTCAGTTCCCCGATTACTCCATCTTCAAGCTGCCTGCCCTTTTCGTCAACAGCCTGTAGCTCGATGATACCGTCAGGCGGATATCCCACATCTCCTGATAGTGCTGGAAGTCTGGATATCCTTGTTGAAATAAGTGTAGTCGATTCACTCATGCCATACCCTTCATCAAGGTATATTCCGGTTTTCTCGTACCATAAATATGCGACATCATAATTCAATGGTGCTGCTGAACAAAAAGCTGCCTTTAACTTTCCCTGAATCTTATTAATGGGATCATATTTTAAAAGTTGCTGGTAATGAGCTGGCACACCAAAAATATGTGTAATGTCCTCTTTTAATATTGTATCAACAACTTTTATTGGGTGAAATGTTCTTAAAAAAACTATAGCTGCCTTGTACGCCAATGCAGGAATTAATAAAGAAATCGAACCAAAGCCATGGGAAAAGGGAACAAAACAAAGAAGCATCAACTTCTTTAACTATCTTTCTTTCACCAAGTAGGAAAACAGCTAGTCTGTGGTAGAAAAACAGAATTTATTAATGTTGCTGGTTTGAAAATTTCTCCGATTGAAGTTGAGACTGCATTGAATTCGCATGCGGACGTCATTGATTCTGTAGCTGTAGGAGTTGAGGATGAGACTTATGGGGAGGTTGTAAAGGCATTTGTAATAAAAAAAGATGATTCGAAACTAACCGAACGGGAATTAATTAAATACGTATTAAAAAAGCTTGCAAATTTTAAAGTGCCAAGATATATATATTATATTACTGAGTTTCCACGAAATAATATTGGTAAAATCGATAGGAAGGCATTAAAAAATATGTAACAACAGAGGGTGTTTTTTATGAATGAGGCAAGTTCAAAGTTCGTGGATGAATTGGCAATGAAAAGACTGCTCAGTGAAAAGCTTCAAAAAGTAAATCACAGACCTAAGACATTTATTTTTCAGGAGTTACAGAAAGCATTTGATGGTCTGGAAGAATGTAAGCTTGATATATCCCATGTCAAAATTGTAAAAAATGCTGAATGGGTGGAGTATTTTGAGATTCCGTCGTTTGAAAAGAAATTGGGTTATAATGAAAATGACATAATATATCTTTATTATCATCCTGCCCAGAATCCTATTTACAATGTTTTGTTTTTGCATGGGTTATATGATGATAATATGTCAAACTATGCATTTTTAATTAAGCTATTGAATGAACTGGGGGTTAATGTCTTTTTTATGATATTACCTTATCATTATAAGAGAAAACCTGAAGGAAGTGTTTTTAGCGGAGAGTTTTTTGTAAGTGGAGACATTAAAAGATCACATAATGCTTTTAAACAGTCCGTTTTTGATGTTGAAGCTTCCCTTCAGCTAATAAAACAATATAACCAATTGCCATGCTTTCTTGTAGGATTTAGTATGGGAGGATGTATAGCTTTTAGATATCATATTTTAAGGAATAGTTTTGCCGGGACGTTTTTAATAAATCCAGTTACGGATTTATTGTCACTGATATGGGACAATTCTTTAATGGTCTCGGTCAGAAAGGATTTTGAGATATGCGGTTATGATAAAAAGAGAGTATCCTTTGTTTTCAAGGAACTGGATCCGTGTGAAAATATAAACGCGGGTTTTAGTACTGATAATATTGGAGTTATATACTCGGTTTATGATCAGATTATTGGGGAAGACAAGAACAGAACATTTATTGAGAGGGTTGCAAAATCAGGGCTACAAAACATATTGGAATATCATGCGGGACATTTAAACATTCTAAGAGTACCAAAGCTTTCAAAGGATATTTACGATTTTTTTATTAAATGTAATAATCGAATTACTTCCGGAAGGCTTGGAATGAAGTGAAAGCCTTAAAAGTAAAAGTGTTTAATGACTTTGAGCTTTTGTTAATGGGATTTTACGAAGTAAAATGACTAAAAAACAAATGGGATTAATGCTCCTAAGTTTTTACTTGAAAGACTAAAAAGCGAAAGAACGCAAAACTCTTAATTTTCTATTAGTGGTATTTTACTAATGTAAAATGGATTTTGCGAGAACATGGTATAACTCGTTTTTGAATTCTTTGGGTTATGATCTAAAAAAGGAAAGGTTATGGTTATAAGGGTCCTTATAATAGGTTTGATGTACTACATAATGTTTTGAGCTTTAATTGAATCGAGAATCTATAAAAAGGAGGTTATACTATGAGCAACTACTTTTATCCCGAAGAACGAATAGCAATAGTAGGAATGGGGGCGTTAATGCCCGATGCAAATAATGTGGATTTGTTCTGGAATAATATTCTTAACAAGACGGTTTCAATAAAAGCAGTGCCTGAGAGCGTAATGAATAAAAAATTATATTATGATCCAGATGTTCTTGGGAAGGTCAAAAAGAACGATAAGTCATACACTGATGTTGCAGCAATTGTTGACGTTGAGGATTATGCTTCATTAAGCAACAAATTTAGAATTCCTCCGACCGTAGCAGAACATATGGACCCTAATCAGCACATGGTAATATATTGCGTTGATCAGGCTTTGAGGTCTCTTGCAAACAGCGATATAAACAGGGAACGCACAGCGGTTATAATGGGCATTGGGGCACCTGGACATCAATACAACAATGTTGTAAGAAGGGGCTTTTTTGCCAAATTAAAAGACTATTTACGGAACGATTCCAAACTGAATTCCTTTCTTGAATCATCAAAAATGGATGAATTTTTACAAGAGCTTTCTGAGTTTGCGCAGAAAGATTCCATTCCCATTACCGAAGATACTGCTCCGGGAATACTTCAAAACATAACAGCAGCTAGGATCACCAATCTTTTTGGTTTTTCAGGACCAGCGTATACAGTTGATGCTGCGTGTGCATCTACCCTTGCAGCGGCTATTAGCGGAATTATGGGACTATTAAGAAGGGAATACGATGTATTGATTACCGGCGGAGCGGACGTAACATTAGATGAAGGACCTTTTGCGGTTTTCTCTGCTATCAATGCACTATCTCCGAGTGGGTCGTATCCCTTTGATGCTCGGGCAAATGGATTTGTAATGGGGCTTGGAGGAGTTGCATTGATTTTAAAAAGGCTGGACGATGCCATCAGGGATGGTGACAGAATATATGCACTTATATCTGGATTCGGTCAGGGAAGTGATGGCAAAGGCAAGCACATAGCTGCTCCCAGCGAAAATGGACAGTGTCGTGTAATAAAGAAAACTTTTGAAATGGCGAAATATAGTGCGGATACTGTTGAGTACATAGAAGCACATGGAACCGGAACGCCTGTGGGAGATATTGCGGAAATAAATGCATTAAAAAAGGCATTTAAAGATATGGGGATTGAGAAAAAGGAATATTGTGGAATAAGCACTGTGAAGTCAAATATTGGTCATTTGAGATACACATCTGGGGGAGCGGGATTAATAAAGGCGTCTATGGCTTTGTATAACAGGATTCTTCCTCCGACGGCCGGTATTGAGAGGGTCAACCCGAAGTTGGGGTTGGAAAATTCGCCCTTTTACATACTGACAGATAAAAAACAATGGAGAGAGACTGTATCCCATCCTAGAAGAGCAAATGTAAGTGCTTTTGGATTTGGAGGGGAGGATTATCATATTGCACTCGAAGAGTTTCGACCGGAATTTGTAAAAAAAGACTATGCTTTTACGGAGATCAAAAATCTCTCAAAAGAGTCAAAGGCACCGCATGTAAATAGTCCATTCACTGAAAACGAGAGGAACTTATGTCCAGATATATATCATTCTGAGTATTGTTTGCCGGAAGTGGTTTTTTTCTCGGGTAATTCCATGGAAGAGATTAGTGAGGAGTATTCAAGGTTTATTGAAGCTCTAAAAGACTACTCCGACTTTTCACAGGCGGTGTTATTTAATAACTCATGTGCTTCATCGAAGAAGAAAATGCGTCTTGCAATATGTGTTCGTTCAATGAATGAAATAGAGGAAAAGTGGGATATATTTAACAAATCGGTAGGGGAAGGTGGATTTGACAATATACAAGGGCTTAGCATAAAAGGCATATACTTTGGTAGTGGGGATGTACTGACTTCGGATAAGGTTGCATGGATGTTTCCTGGACAAGCTTCTCAGTATCCTAATATGTTAAAGGAGATATATAATGCCTATCCCCAGATTGAGTCTCTGTATAGGCAGGCTGATGCGATATGGAAGGCCGGATACGGTGACGAAATAACAAAGCTGGTTTTTGGGGATGATGAGGAGTGTCTGGAGAGGGAACTGGAAAACACAAAAAATACACATCCGTCCGTATTCTTAAGTGATATTGCCATGTTTAAGCTTTTGACAGAATCAGGAATAAAGGGCGATTATATGATAGGACATAGCCTTGGTGAGATTGCAGCCCTTTATGCGGGAGGTATGCTGGATTTAAAATCTGCAATTGGTTTGGTCGGTAATAGGGGGAATGCTTTTGATAGCATACCAAAAGACAACCGAGGTTTTTTGATGAGCATTAGGGCTGACAGTTCAGAGGTTGAAGAATTGATTGTAAAGAGCGGTCTAAATGTAACTGTAGCCAATATTAATTCACCAGAACAAACCGTTGTTGGAGGAAAACAGGATCAAATCAGTCGAATGGAAGAGCTTTTATCGAAAAATAAGATTTCATATAAGAGACTGAATGTGTCCCATGCATTTCATACAGAAATTGTATCTCAAGCGGCAGAACTCTTTTACAGCAGAATTAAAGATACGGTGTTTAGCGTACCTAAGACCAGAGTTATATCATGCCATATGATGGATTTTTATCCTGATGCAAAAGAAAGAATGAGTAGTATGCCTTCTTTACTGAGAGAACAAATGAATTCGCCTGTTTATTTTAAAGATGCGGTACTAAAGCTCTATGAAAAGGGTGTGAGAGTTTTTATTGAAACTGGTCCTTCATCTGTTCTTGCAAATCTCGTAAGGAGTATTCTTGAAGGTAAGGATGTTAAGGTGGTGGCATCAAATAATAAAAGAAGGGATTCGGTAGAGGGATATAAACAGGCTATGGCAGAGCTTTTTGTCTTAGGTATGGATGTTTGTACACTTCCTTCAAAAAAGGATATGGGCTATTGCTTGGATGGGGAGAAAAGAGGTAGCGAATATCGTACGAAGCATTTGAAAAAGGATAGTATTGTGTATAGCGGGGTTTCTGTTGGATTGCCGGGAACATTTAAAAAAGTGTTTTCAGATAGCAATTTCGAGCTGATTTTTGAAGGGAAAAATCTCATAGAGACGATAAATGATGATGAGGCTAATAGTATGGTGGATTTAAATATCACTAGGCTTATAAAAAACGAAAAAGAAACTACCTTTAAAAAACTGTCGTCAATTAATGATGTTATAAGGCTTGTTGGGAAGCTTGGTAAAATTGATATGCTGAATGACTATAAGATCGACGAGAAGGTACTAAAACAGATGACCATGACTGTCTGTGCTGGAGTTGCCGCAGGGTATGAGGCTTTAAAGGATGCGGGTATACCTCTTGTGAGAGAGTATAAAAAGACTTCGACAGGTGCTTGTTTGCCGGGAGGACTGGTGCTTCCGGAAGAGATGCAGGCGGACACCGGTGTAGTTTTTGCCAATGGGTTTTTAGCGGTTGAACCATTTATCAGCGAGGTTTCAAGATATGTTGCTACTAAATTTGGAGTAAGGACAAGAAAAGACTTAATAGATTTTTATGAAAAGGTGATTACAAGAGTAAGCGATGACGAGGTAAGAAAGTTGTTATCTGATTGGTTTACGCTTCACTATTCAAAGCTGTTATACAATAATGGAGAAGAAGATATTTACGAATTTAATCGTGATTTCATGGCACTGATATCTTCACAGGCAAATAATAGACTAGCTCAGTTTATAGGAGCAAGGGGACCGAATTTTCACATTGGTGTGGCCTGTTCTTCTACTGCTACTGCAGTTACTGTTGCTGAGGATCTTATCAGAGGAGAACATGCAAGAAGAATGATTGTTATCGGTGCCGAAATGTTACATCAAAAACCACGATACCATGGGCAGGCGGATGTTTCTTAAGCATGGGGGCTGTTACTACATCTACGGATGTCTTTGAGGCGGCAGTACCATTTGATAAACGGAGAAACGGAATGATTCTGGGTGCTGGTGCTTTGGGGTTAGTAATTGAAAAAGAAGAAGATGTAGGAAAGAGAGGAATGAATGGAATTTGCCGGATTTTGGGTACTCATTCCTTTAATACTGCTGGACATCAAGCAAAGATTGATAGAGATATTTTCTGTATCGAACTGGATAGGTTTATGACAAAAATGGAAAACGAATATCATATTGAGAGAAAGAGTATTGCACCGAAAACAGTGTACTATTCCCACGAAACCTTTTCGCCAAGAGAGGGAGGTTGTGCACAGACTGAAAAGACGGCTCTACATAAGACCTTTGGTGAAAAATACAGGGATATAAAGGTTATTAATACAAAAGGAATGACGGGACATACGATGGCGGCATCTATTGAGGAAGCTATAGCTGCTAAAGCCTTGCAATATCAAAAAATTCCACCAGTTGTCAATTATAGAGAGCCGGATACTGATCTAGAAGGCTTGAACTTATCACGTGGTGGTTCTCACAGTTTCGAGTATGTTATAAGAATGGTAACGGCCTATGGAGGGCAGGGAAGCTACCACCTTTTACAAAAGGTAGCATCCGGTGGAGATAGGTTCTTCGACAGAAAACTGTACGAAAAGTGGTTATGTAGAATTACGGAGTCAAAGGAAGCAAAGTTGACTAATTATGGAAGGATTCTGGTTGCAGAGGGTTCAGAGGTACCAACGGAAAAACCGTGTTGCGGTGCTCAAAGGGAGTTTGAGGCAAGCGTAACAGTAAAGAATACACAAAGTACAAACACCCAAGATGCAAACACCCAAGATCCGGATATGCTGGATGAGATTCTAGGTATATTTTCAGAAGTAACCAAATACCCAAAGGAAATGCTTGACTTAACAATGGAGATTGAGGCTGATTTAGGTATTGATACGGTTAAACAGGCAACTATTTTGTCTGTAATATCTGAAAGGTATGGGATTCTTCAGGAAGAGAGTTTAAAAATGTCAGATTACCCTACAATAGGGCATATACTGAACATGGTTCAGGAAAAGACTCTTAGTAAAAAAGAGATTGCAGAAAGCACGGCGGCATACCAAAACCTAACAGATGAAATAAAAACTGTTGAGGCTGCAGGCAATGAAACCCGAGATAAAAAAGCAGAAAAGAAAGACGGTGATGCATCATTTAAAGCATATGTAGATATGGCAGTAAAAAATAATGCGGCAGATAACTTAGAAGAAGAGGTATTTAAGATTGTGTATAAGATAACAAAATACCCTGTAGAGATGCTGGAAAAGGATATGGAATTAGAAGCTGACTTGGGTATTGATAACATAGGCTACAGAGAATTATTATCACTGCTAAATGAAAGGTTTAACATTCCAAAATACGGTGATGCTATTTTCCGCAAAGTTAGTACTATAGGTGAAATTATAGATTATATTAAAAAAATTAACTACGATTCTCAAAATAAAGCATGTGAGAGATGTAGAACGAAAGACGAAACAAACTGCATTTTGAAAAACAGCAAAAGAATTGATGAGAATATTGTAAAAAGGGATCTTTGTCTTCAGATACCTGTTTTTGTTGAAGAGAAAATCGATAAAGAAGATCTGGATTTAAAAAACTGCAAAATATGGGTTATTGGAGATGATAAACAATCGGTTAGAAATGTATCAGCTTGTTTTAAAAATGATGGCCTACATGTTGAAGAGTTCATATTTGACAGTTATTCGGAACAAGAAGATTTAAAAAAAGGAATTTGCGATTTTGTAAGCAAGAAGGTTGATGTAATAGTAGATTGCACTCATATTGCTTCGAGGGTAGAATTTGATGCAATCGACAGGAGGAAACAGGAGAGATTATTATTCCTCAGCAGTGAAGCAAGATTTATCTTCTATAAAGAGCTTTCAGAAAGGCTTAACGAACCCAAAGTAAGGATTGTATGTGCAATATCGATGGATGGCTGTCATGGGTACTCGAACAGAGATCAAATAAGTATTGATCCTTTCTATGGGGCATTAAGTGGTTTTTACAAAGGTCTTAGAAAAGAATGGAGCAAATCGGTTGTAAAGGTTGTTGACCTGGGGATGAATAAAGGTGGTATGCCTGAGGATGATATCTTAATGATATTGTATGATGAAGTAGAGTCTTCTTCAAAAGACTATGAAATTGGATATGTAGATGGGAAAAGGTTTGTATCCCGTGTGGATTATCTAGATCGCATTAATCTGAGGGCTATGGAAGTCATGGGAAACACACACTTTTTAATAACAGGAGGGGGACACGGGATAACCTCTGAGATAACCCGGGGACTTTCCAAAAGATTCAAAGCGAAGTTTACAATAATCGGGAGGACAGTAATTCCTGATGATATTGAAGAGCTTTCGAAGCTTGATAAAACTCAATCAGATAAGGTTAAGCAGGGTATTATAAGAAGACTGGAAGAAGACCATAAAAGGGTAACTCCGACAATGGTAGAGGGGGAGCTTAAAATGCTTGAAAACTCTATATCAATTAAAAGATTGATTGAAGACATTGAATCGGATGGAAACGAGGTATTGTATATGCCTTGTGATGTGAGATGCCATGAAGATATGAAGAAGGTTTTAGAGCATGCTGTCGAAAAAAACGGACCTGTTAATATTATTATTCATGGTGCGGGGATTGAAAAGAGCAGACTATTACACCAGAAAGGAAGGGAAGAATTTAAAAATATATTCTCAGTAAAGGCTGAGGGTATTTGCAATCTATATCGTTTGGTGGACATGAAGGAATTAAAAGCGGTGTTGGCTTTTTCCTCCATATCCGGTAGATTTGGAAATGAAGCACAGATTGATTACTGTTCGGCAAACAGTTTTTTAAACAGCTTTATCTCCATGATAAAAGCAAAACATAAACATATTTATGCTTTGAGTATTTCGTGGTCGGGATGGAAAGACGTAGGTATTGCATGGAGAAATGAATTTATAAAAAATCATTCTGAGGAAATGGGGTTGAATCTTATTGAACCTTCTAGAGGAACAGCAGAGTTTATCAACATTCTAACAGGGGGGCTTGAAACGAGTGAGGTTATTGTGAGCAGAGGATTATCCCAGTTTACAAATAAAAAGATGGCACACAAATCCTTTAATGACAAAACGATGATTGATTGGGTTACTGTGAGAGACGGGGGCATTGAAAGAGCGTTTAGGGTTTTTTCTCCTAAAAGAGATGCTATTATTGATCACCATAGGCTAGGACCTATATCCCTTGGACCGGCAGTAGCATATATGGAAATGGGTGCAGAGCTTCACACAATTATGTTTGGTGAGAGTAAACAGTACTGCTTTAGAAATATTAGAATCGATAAGCCTCTTAAGTTTTTCCGTGACGAACCAAAGGAAGTGGTTGCTCAATTGTATGAAGGCAGGGAAAAAAATAGCTTTGACATGGAAACATACACATATTTTGAACACAATTATGAAAACTATGGATTGATATCCTTAAGTAGTATGAATGTGAGTAGCAATCTGGGAGAATATCGGCATTTGCTTGCCATTAAGGAGATCGAAAGCGAGCATATGGAAGAGGGCTATACTAGGGAGTCACTCCAAAAGTTCAGTAGTAAGAATAAGAACACCATTCAGCTGGGAACTTTATTTATTGATGAGAAAAGAGACAACAACGTGTTTAAACGCAATAATAACGGCGCCATTATTTCCATGGTGTTGCCCGAAGGAGAGAAAACTAATAAAAGGTATAATCTGGACAAGCTTCTGATAAACCCTGCTTTTATGGATTCAGTTTTTCAGGTTTGTGGTATACACTCACAGATTGATACCGATGAAGTTTATCTTCCTTGGGAGGTTGAGGAGTTTGGTGTTATAAAGGCTCCAAAGGAAATTATGCACTACAGGGTATATTCAAAACTTAAGTATATAAGCGGTGATACAAAGGTTTATGATGTTATTATGCTAAATGAAGAAAACGAAGTGTGTTATTATGCAAAAAGTGTAAAGATGAGGGTTATTCACTCATGATTGATAATGATGAAAAGAGATATGAACAAGTTATACAAGCAGTAGTAACTTACCTGAGTTCTTTGACACTAAAATATGGGTTTTCCTTTCATGTAGTGAATATGAAGGATATAAACCAAAAAGTTTTGGCAGGTGGATTAAATTTGTGTTCCATATTGTCAGATGAAGAACTCAGGTATCTTTTTGATATAAAGAATAGAAAGAATTACATACAGTGGGTTTCGGGAAGGTATGCGGTAAAATCCGCATTCTTCAAATATAAGCTTGAGGAACAAAGTTTGATGGATTTAAAGTTTATGGACGTATTAAAGGGAGAGGACTCTGAACCGTATATTCAGCAATATCCTGACATGTGCGTATCAATCACCCACTCATTCCCATACTGTATTGGAGTTGTATCTGAAAGGAAGATTGGTATAGATATTGAAAGAATATTTATTCCAGAAGGTGCATTAATTAAGCGTTACTTTTCTAGTGGGGAGAGAGAAGTCCTCGATAGTCTTATAGGTACTAAAGAATATTCTCAGAGGGCAACAGTTTTGTGGACAAGGAAAGAAGCAGTTTCGAAGTTTTTGAAACTGGGGATGAAGATGGATTTTAAGAAGGTGGATACGCTTCAGGATAGAATATACTATAACGGGAAAGACATAGAAGTTATAAGTCTATCCTCATTCACATGCAATGGTTTCTGTTTGTCTATTGCCCTTTAACTATTTAGTTTATTCTTTTTGTATTAACATTTCTTATTCAAATAACTTATTGTTTATAGATTATGTAAAATCATATACATGAAGTTATTGAACTCATATTTGGAAATGTAATTTATTTTCTAGATTAGACAAAAAACAATAAAGAGAATAATATTACCATTGAAGATGTAGAATTGTAAAAAAAGGTGTAAAATTTTAAATTAACTATTGAATTATTTGTTTTTTAGTATAAAATTTAACATGTTAATATTTACATTTTGCAAATCAAGTATTAAAATTATTTGTATGTTCAGCTTAATATGGGAATTACCATAATATGTTTTCGATGGTTTTTGGGGTGTTATTGATTAGTGTTTCAACTAATTGTAATTAAAGGGTTCTTTTTATCAGCTTAATAAAGTAGAATTATGAATTTACTGCTTCAAGAAATGAAAAAAATGAGGTATATGGGTTTTTATTTTCATTATTTAAACTCTGTGTACTTATTCATATACATAATATTTTATATTTTTTAAATTATAACTATTAAGGGAGGGGCAAGACGTGAGGCGAGTCATAGTTAGAAGATTTATATCAAGTGCAATACTTTTTGCAGTACTTTTTCAATCCTTTTCGGTGACAGGTATAGCATATGCCAACGCTAAATCTGATGAAAAGAGTTATTCCGAAAACATACCAAATCAATTGATGAACGATGAAAAATTGAATGATTTTGGAGATATCGATCAATCTTCAAAATCCAGGGATATTTCTGAAACGGTTTCATGTGAAGTATATAAAGAAGGCAGTATATCAGGTTCTGAAAAGAATTCGAATGCTGATATTGGAAAAGAAGCTGATAACAATAAAGAAGTGCTAGTTACACCTAATACAAATGAAATCGATGAAGAGAATAAAGTTGCTAAGGATGTAACTAAGAAACCAAAGGAAACTAAAAAAGATATTATTGTAGTATATAAGGATATTAATAAAGCTAAACAAACTAAGGACAAGTTTAGTTCTAAAAATAATCGTGAAGTAAAAACAAAGTACAAGAGCAAGCGATTCAAGATGGAGGCTCTTGAAATTTCGGATCAAAAGAATATTGAAGAAGTTATAATAGAACTTACAAGTGATCCTAATATTGAATATGTACAGCCAAATTACAGACTAGATTCATTTATTATTCCTGATGATGAGCACTTTGATAAACAATGGGGACTACTGAATAATGGTCAGATAGTAAACGGAGGAAGTGGAGTTTCTGGTATTGATATTAATATAACAGATGCGTGGGATATAACAACTGGTGACGATAATGTTATTGTAGCAGTTATTGACACAGGAGTAGATATTAGCCATTCGGATCTTTCGAATAGTATTTTTTCAAATATAAACGAGGTTACGAATGGAATAGATGATGATGGGAATGGTTTAGTTGATGACATAAGTGGATGGGATTTTGTAAACAACGACAGCAGTGTTTATGATGGACCAACAAAGGATGTACATGGGACAGGCGTTTCTGGGATAATTGCAGCAGGATTAAATGATACTGGTGTAGTTGGTACATCACCAGATGTAAGGATACTGCCTGTGAAATTTATTGATGGGAACAGTGGATATACATCGGATGCTATAAAAGCTATAGAGTATGCTGTGGATATGGGGGCAGGCATAATAAACTGTAGTTGGGGAGGAAGTGAGTTTAATCCTGCCTTGAAAGATGTTATTTCAAAAAGCAATGCATTGTTTATTTGTGCAGCGGGTAATGCTTCGACTAATAACAATCAAAATCCTGTATACCCTGCCAGCTTTGAGCTTGATAACATTATTTCTGTTGCAGCGGTTGGAAGCGACGGAAACCTAGCCACATTTTCAAATTATGGAGAAAATGTTGATATTGCTGCGCCAGGCACAAACATTTTATGTACTACTCCGTTAGAAAGATATGATTATATGAGTGGGACTTCAATGGCAGCCCCATTTGTTGCAGGTGCGGCAGCTCTTATTAAGAGTAGTGATACAAATTTATCGGTATCTGAAATAAAGGCAAGGATACTTAATAATGTGACGGAATTAGATAGTCTTTCAGGAAAAGTAAACACATCCGGTATACTTAATACATATGCTTCTCTTCTTAATGAAACACCACCGTGTGAAGAACCCGAACCGGAACCAGAAGAGGAGGAAGAGGAAGAAGTACAGAATGATTCTATAGAACCTTGGTTTATTTATGATACTTCGGTAGAGGGAAACAATAAGATACCTAAGCCTATTATTAGTGAAAAAAAGCTTTTTGTTGATGCTGTGGACAAGCAGGAAACATCAAATGTAATATTATCTGGGAATGAGGAAATTGAAAACTTAAACATATATAGAGTAAAAGAAAATTACGTATCTGTAACTTGGGCAACTTACACAGAGGCAAGTACTGAGCTTTGTTTCGGGGGTGCTGAAACATTAGGGCAGGAATTAAAGGTTGATGAATTGACCACTAAACACCAGATAATGGTTATGGCTGATGAAAACATGAACTATTATAAAGTTAAATCTGTAACTCCTAGTGGAGAAACATTTGAGTCAGAAGTAAGGAGCGTAGCCGAGGATATAATTGATCTTGGTGGAAATGCTCCACAGTCTTTTACAGAAACAAGTCCTGTTGACAATAACCGTATTTTGCAGGATGTATCGTTATTAAGTTATGTTTATGATAATAATGATAACCATACTATTGATACAGCACAGGCAATAGGTGAGTGTTCAGTATTTGGAACAATGGAAGAAAGATTTCAGACGGACTATTATGCAATCAATTTTGAATATGGGCAGACGTACACTATGAGACTGACGGGTATGGATCACCTGAACGATTATGATTTAAACCTCCGAAACGATTCAGGAATAATGGTGAGATTCTCCACGTATGGACAGGGATATGATGAAATTATTACATATACGTCTGAGTATACAGGAGTTCACTATATAGCTGTAAATGCATATATTATTGATAGCTTAGCAGAACACAACAATTATCAACTGTTGGTGTACTCGGACGACAATGAACCAGATGTCTATGAGCCAAATGACAATTCTGTGACAGCACAGTCTATAGAAGA
>JGI24709J26583_10002781_pt1 | contig 14144 bp, 11 predicted proteins | sample BioPla2DNA1_FD_26583 | JGI IMG/M metagenome (IMG submission 26583) | reverse complement strand
ATGCAACAAAGTGCCAGAACAGCTATTGCTACCAGAGTCAGCAACAAACCAATCAAGGCAAGGAAAAGTACGTTCATAAAAACATTACAATTATTTAATCTCCTATATAAGAATTAGTCAACTTTGTTTTCTGCATTATCAATATCCTTGACTTCGCTTAGGAAGCTACCATCCTTTAGTATGGTCTCCACTACTTNACCAGGCTTTAAGCCCGTTGTTGACTTAAGCGCCCTGCCTTCAACTCTGGTTATCGAAAATCCTCTCTTTAGCACTTCAACAGGATCATTAAGCTTGTTACTCTTTTCCAGCATCTCAAGTTTCATTCCGGCATGAGACAAGAATCTGGCTGTGGAAAGCTTCAGCTTTTCACAGCCACGCTCCAGTCTTCTGTCCTCATTCTCAATTATGCGCTTGAATACCTGCCTGGTTCTCATAGACTGCCTTTGAAGTACGTTTCCACGCTTCTCCAGATGCAGCTTCACCATTCCAGGCAAACGACCAGCCACTCCTTCCAGATAGCGGTTATTTCCCGCTAATAACTTAGCTGTCTGCTGGTGGAGCTGAAACATTGACCTTTCAATTAGAGTCCGGTTACCCTGAATCTGCTCTCTTGTAAGATTCTTCAGATTACGCCCAAAACTATTTACCTTCTCAAGGACAGAAGAAGCACCTGCAATCAGGAATTCTGCTACTGCAGTAGGTGTTTTTGCAGAAGTATGAGCTACCATATCAGTTACCGACACATCCCTCTCATGACCAATGCCGCTTATAATTGGCATGGGAAACTGTGCTACATGGTATGCCAGCCAATAATCATCAAAACATAGCAGATCGAGAGAAGCTCCACCACCCCGAATAAGTACAACTACATCAAAGTACTCAGAATAGTTGTTAACCTTTTCAAGAGCTGCAATAATAGACTCGGGAGCCTTGTCACCCTGCATAATTGCAGGAAACAGCTTGTGGTAAAACTTAATGCCGTATAAATTCTTTGCCAGCTGATCTGCAAAGTCTCCGTATCCGGCAGCTGTAGGAGATGATATAACGGCAATACGTTGGGGAACTAAGGGCAAATCCAACTCCTTGTTCATATTGAATACCCCCTCCTCCTGTAGTTTGCGTATTACTTCAAGTCGACGCTGCTCCAGATCTCCAAGGGTATATGCCGGATCTATCTCCTTAATATTGAAACTGAGTCCGTACAACTCCTGATACTCAACGCTACCCCTGACAAGAACCTTGATACCGTTACTTAAGGGGCGCTTGGCTGTGTTCTCAAAGAAAGGCTTCAGAGTACGATAGGTATAACTCCATATAGTTGCCCTAAGACGTGCTATAACCTGATTACTGAATTCATCCTTCTCTACAAGGTCAAGGTAGCAATGACCGTTGGCATGCTCACGGAGTTCGGCAACCTCAGCACGCACCCATACCTGGGCAGGTAAGTTATTGCTGATTACCTGCCTTATCTGATTGTTTAACTCAAATAACGATATGGATTCTCGGGTCATAAAAATCTCTTTTGATTATCGGTCCATCATATAGGAATCAGGATCATCTTTAAAGTGTTCAGGGTCTTTTAACCTACCCCGGTTCTTCTCAAACTCACNAAAACGCTCGTTCTCTCTGAGCTCAAGTATATCTTGTTCCTTGGGTACTCCATTCTCAAATGTCAGCTTGTAATCCAGCTGTCCCAATGCTGTGAAGAAAAACCAGGTACCATCAAGCTGATCCATATTGTACATACCATATATCTCACGGTTACCATTCTCAAAATACACTGTATAGGGACCATGCAACTTACCATTCGTGAAAGATGTAGTAACTCTCGTTGCTCCCGATGGATACCACTGAGTCTCGGGGCCTTGCTGAACNCCGTCCTTCCATGTAGTCAGAAGTGCCGGTTTACCATTCTCATAATATGTATAGGATTCACCATCCTTCAGATTGTCCTTGTAATTCTCACGGGAAATAAGGACACCTTTACTATTGTAAAACAGCCACTCCCCTTCCTTGTTATTGCCAATATACCTACCCTCAGCTACCTTTCTGCCATTCTCATCATAGAGCTCACCTTGTCCGTTTACACCAGCCTCGTCATATACTATCCTTGCCATCATCTTACCGTTGGAATGATATCTGATCATCTCACCAACAGGTTTGTCATCCTTGAAGGTAGCCTTATACATCAGCTTCCCGTTGGGATAGATTCTCTCCCACTTACCCTGCTTCAGACCCTCTGCATCCACCATGTTTATTTCCTCCACAGGAGTCACAGTATTCTGGGAATAAACAGTGAATGCTCCAAGAGCCAACAATACCGCAGCAATAATTCTAACTATCTTCATAACAGTAATTTACAGCAGAAATTCTCATTCTCCGCATATGTTATACAAACTTAATTAATAATTCAAATTTTCCTGACCAATTATTGTTCCAAAACCGAACAAAATAAAAAACCGCTGTGATTTCTCACAGCGGTTTGCAGATTGATCTTATCTCAACCTATCTTACTTTACTTCTTCGAAGTCAACGTCGGTAACGTCATCACCGCCCTGGCTGTTGCCAGCACCATCGGTATTATGTGCTGAGCCACCGGGTTGTGCACCACCGCTTGCCTGGCTTGCATTGTACATATCCTGTGATGCGGCCTGGAACACAGCATTGAGTTCGCTGGTAGCAGCATCAATGCCGGCAAGGTCTTCGCTCTTGTGAGCATCTTTCAGCTTTTGAAGGGCTGCTTCAATCGGAGCCTTTTTGTCGGCAGGAATCTTATCGCCAAACTCCTTAAGCTGCTTTTCTGTCTGGAAGATCAAACTGTCAGCTGTATTCAGTTTTTCGATGCGTTCCTTTGCCAACCTGTCAGCTTCAGCATTGGCTGCAGCTTCTTCCTTCATCTTCTTGATTTCATCATCTGTAAGACCAGAAGAGGCCTCGATTCTGATGCTTTGCTCCTTACCAGTTGCCTTATCCTTAGCCTTTACATTCAAGATACCATTGGCATCTATATCAAAGGTCACTTCAATTTGTGGTACACCACGAGGTGCCGGTGGAATACCGTCAAGGTGGAAGCGGCCGATAGTTTTATTGTCTCTGGCAAGAGGACGTTCTCCCTGAAGCACATGGATTTCAACTGAAGGTTGATTGTCTGCTGCAGTTGTAAAGGTCTCCGACTTCTTGGTCGGTATGGTAGTGTTGGCTTCAATTAGCTTTGTCATCACACCACCCATGGTTTCGATACCCAGTGAAAGCGGAGTAACGTCGAGAAGCAACACATCCTTAACATCTCCTGACAACACACCACCCTGAATTGCAGCTCCGAGAGCAACAACCTCATCAGGGTTAACACCCTTTGATGGCTTCTTGCCAAAGAAATCCTCAACAATCTTTTGTATTGCAGGTATACGGGTTGAACCACCGACAAGGATTACCTCATCAATGTCAGATGCTGTCAGACCGGCATCCTTAAGTGCAGCCTTACACGGCTCAATAGCACGACGGATAAGTTGATCTGAAAGCTGTTCAAACTGAGCACGTGTCAGCGTCTTAACAAGGTGCTTGGGTACTCCGTCAACCGGCATTATATATGGCAGGTTGATTTCTGTAGTAGTAGAGCTTGAAAGCTCAATCTTAGCCTTTTCAGCAGCATCTTTCAGACGCTGCAGCGCCATAGCATCCTTACGCAGGTCAAGACCTTCTTCTTTCTTGAACTCCTCTGCCAACCAGTTGATAATTACATCATCGAAGTCATCACCGCCAAGGTGAGTATCTCCATTGGTTGACTTAACTTCAAATACACCATCGCCTAGTTCGAGGATTGAAATATCAAAGGTACCACCTCCAAGGTCGAAGACAGCAATCTTCATATCCCTGTCCTTCTTATCAAGACCATAGGCTAATGATGCGGCAGTAGGCTCATTGATAATACGGGATACCTTAAGACCAGCAATTTCACCAGCTTCCTTGGTAGCTTGACGCTGTGCATCGTTGAAATATGCCGGAACTGTGATAACAGCTTCTGTAACTTCCTGACCAAGATAATCTTCGGCAGTTTTCTTCATCTTTTGAAGTACCATTGCCGAAATTTCCTGTGGTGAATATAAACGATCGTCTATCTTTACCCTAGGTGTATTGTTATCGCCTCTTACAACTTCATAAGGAACACGCTGTACCTCACCAGGTATATCGTTGTACATGGTTCCCATGAAACGCTTGATGGAGTATACTGTCTTTTTTGGATTTGTAATCGCCTGACGTTTTGCAGGGTCACCCACCTTTCTCTCTCCATTCTCCACAAACGCAACAATGGAAGGAGTGGTCCTCTTTCCTTCACTATTGGGGATCACAACAGCTTCGTTGCCTTCCATTACAGCAACACAAGAGTTGGTAGTACCCAGGTCTATTCCGATAATTTTTCCCATTGTATAATTTATTTTATCTGGTTCTATATTGATTCAATAACATGACTTTCTGATTCACAAAGGATGTGCCATTAAAATTCTAGTGCCAAAAATTGAAAAAATGGCACGCTGATGTAAGCAGGATTTGAAAATGGATATGCCAACAATCGTTGTTTGCCAATATCATCATGATGTATAAAACTAGTAAAGCCCTTGCAAAACAAGGGCTTTGAACTTTTATCATCGTACATACTGCTCAGTCAACCTGGCCTGACAGCCCTATATGACAATTCGTCACTTTTCCGCTTTTCCAGCAAAGGTTTTCAAAAACTGTACGCGCATATAAGCGGCTGGATTATTTATTTTGTTATGGCTGAGCATACCCCTGAAGTCATTTATTCCTTCAAAACCCTTGCTCTCCATCCAATTGCTCAGTCCCTTGATAATCTCTGGCAAGCACGAGAGTCCGTTTCTGTACATAGCGGAGGCTACCTGCACTCCCTGGGCCCCAGCTGCAAGCATCTTTGCAGCAGTAAGACCGTCATGTATACCGCCTGAAGCATAGATATCACATTCTACCTTGCCTGCTACCAGTCCTACCCATCTCAGGGTGTTAAGATACTCGGAAGGATCTGTATAAACAGGTCCTGCTCCAATAGTCATTTCATCCAAATTGAGGTCAGGTTTGAAAAAACGGTTGAAAAGCGTTATTCCTTTAACTCCCAGCGAATCAATTTGGGATATCATATTTCCAAGACCTGAATAGTAAGGGCTAATCTTAACACACACAGGAATATTAAGCTCAGCCATAGTATTCCTGATAATTTCAAGCGCTGCTTCTTCATATACCTGACCACTGGTCTCCATGTCCGCAGGCAGGGTGAAAATATTCAACTCAAGTCCATCGGCTCCGGCTTCCTGAAGATACTTAGCAAAATAGTGCCATTTGCCCGGACTTACGCAGTTGATACTTGCGATAATGGGTATGTCAACACTCTTTTTGGCTTCAAATATCAGCTTCAAGTAATCATTCAAAATCTCATCAACATCCAGCTTCTCATAAAACTCAAGCACCTCTGGATGATTGATATTCAATGCATTTAAGCTTTCTTTCCGGCGATTTAATTCGACTACTATCTCCTCCTCAAAAAGCGAATTCAGCACTACTGCTCCAGCGCCATTCCTTGCTAATTCAGCAATACAGACCGGACTTGATGTCAGTGTACTACTGGCAGCTATTATAGGAGAGGGCACGGGCAAGCCCATGTAATATGTCGATAAATCTGTCATACTATTCGTTCTTGTCGTATTTAAAGAAGTGGAGGTTGTGTCCCATCCTTGTCTTCTTTGTTTGCATATAGAACAAATTATGTGGATTTGGTTTAATTTCAATAGGTACATTTTCTACAATCTGCAGACCGTATCCTTCAAGGCCAATGCGTTTTATGGGATTATTGGTCATCAGTCTCATCTTCTTAACTCCAAGAGATCTCAATATCTGAGCACCAACGCCATAATCTCTCTCGTCAGCCTCGAAGCCCAGTTCCACGTTGGCTTCAACAGTATCTAGACCCTGTTCCTGAAGTTTATATGCCTCTATCTTGTTCATTAGTCCGATACCACGACCTTCCTGGTTCATATAGACAATTACCCCCTTGCCTTCCTTGTCAATAGTCTCCATGGCTTTATGCAACTGATCACCACATTCGCAACGCATGGATCCGAAGATATCTCCTGTGGCACAGCTTGAATGAACCCTCACAAGTATAGCTTCATCAGGCTCCCACTCACCCTTAATAAGGGCCATATGTTCCAGACCATTAGACAACTGCTTAAAAGGAATAAATCTGAAGTCCCCATACCTTGTTGGCAGGTGAACTTCTACTCCACGCTCAATAAGGCTTTCCCGCTGCAGCCTATAGGCAATAAGGTCTCTTATCGTGATAATCTTAAGACCAAACTTCTCAGCAATTCTAACCAACTCAGGCATACGAGCCATAGTGCCATCTTCGTTCATTATNTCGACAAGGACTCCGGCAGGATACAAACCGGCAAGGCGTGCCAGGTCAACAGCAGCTTCTGTGTGACCGGATCTCCTGAGTACTCCTTTCTCCTTTGCCCTCAGTGGGAATATGTGTCCAGGGCGGCCAAGTGATTCAGGCCTGGTGTTTGGGTCTGCCAGAGCCCTTAGGGTACTGGCTCTGTCAGATGCAGATATACCTGTTGAACAACTATCATCTATCAGGTCAACAGATACTGTAAAGGGTGTTCCATGAAGTGAAGTATTCCTTCCCACCATCAATTCCAGTTCCAGTTCGTCACATCTTTTTTCAGTCAACGGAGCACAGATAAGTCCACGTCCGTAGGTAGCCATGAAGTTAACTTTCTCAGGAGTGATAAGCTCTGCTGCACATACGAAATCCCCTTCGTTTTCACGGTCTTCGTCATCAACAACAATTACTAGTTCCCCGTTTCGAATTGCTTCAATGGCCTCTTCTATAGTGTTAAGTTCAAACTCTTTTTGTAATGACATATCAGAAATTATTTATCGAACAAGTATAAGTAACAATGTACAATACCCTATTTAACAATGCCTTTTTTGGCAAGAAAGTCCCTAATCTTGTGGAGGTAAGAAAAATATACATCGGCATTCAGAAGGGTTGAATCATGGGCCGACTTGTATGTCAGGAATATACCTACCGGCAGCAGCACAACCGAAGAAAGCCACATCCCCTGATATACCTCCCACACTCCTTCCCTTGCAAATTTACCGCCCATAGTATCAATTATATAGTAAATTATAAAGAAGAACACAGAGATTACAACCGGCATACCCAGTCCTCCTTTCCTTATAATAGCACCAAGTGGAGCTCCAATAAAGAAGAAAATCAGACAGGCAAAGGACAAGGTAAATTTACGGTGTATCTCCATCTGGTGACGACGTATGCTTACATCCTCAACTTCTATATATTTCAACTGATTCTCTATTACACTCTTATGATCCCTGGCTGTACGGAGAGCCGATTGTACGACCATGATCTTACGATCATTATCAAGGGTGTTGTATAGTGAATCAAGATTAAAACTCTCAGACTTCTCAATGATAGCCAGCCTTTCATCTTTCATTTCTGGCATACGTGTAAAATAGAGGTGAGAAGCTCTTTCATCCAACAAAGTCACGAGCACCTTACGTCCGGCTCTGATTGAGTCCAGGTCATGGGTAAGCTGATTGAGGTTTTTCATCTTGTCGCTTCCTTTGAACAGGTTTTCATCTGACTTTGAAAAATCGAAGCCCTGCAACTGGATTATTGCGATTTGCTCACCAAAGACATCCTTCCTGTGCATAGATGACTCACGACTCTGACGTCTTCCTCCACCACCGTTATTAACCTGAAATGGCATCATCCGCTCGTCATACCTCACACCATTAAAAAGAGTCAGCAACAGGTTCTTCTTGTCAGGTGAAACCTGAAGCTTGCCTGAGTCAGCAAGCGTCACATTGCTGTTGGCTGCCTGCTTATCACGATGGTCATAGATCATCACATCCTTCAGGAGATTTGTCTCTCTGTCCTTTTCCTCCACCTTGATGCTAAAGCCATCAACCCCCGGATAAAAAACACCTTCCTTCAGGTCGAGTTCGAGCCTTGTTTCCTTAACTCCATGCAGAATAGAAACCAGCTTCAGGTTGGCTACAGGAAGTACATTATTTGAAAATGCATAGGCAAGTATAGATATAATGACAGTGAGGACAATAAGAGGCATCATAATCCTTGTAAGCGAGACTCCGGCTGATTTAAGGGCTGTCAGCTCATAGTTCTCTCCCAGATTACCAAATGTCATCAGTGAGGCAAGTAGTATCGCAAGAGGCAATGCCATCGGCACTACCTGCAGCGAAGCGTAAAAAAGCAGCTCCAGCAATACATTCCATTCAAGCCCTTTGCCCACAAGGTCATCAACATAGCGCCAAAGGAATTGCATAACCAGGATGAACATGGCAATGAAAAATGTCATGATCAATGGGCCTGTGTAGCTCCTGAGTATAAACAAATGCAATCTTTTCATAGCGTTATGGCCGCTGCAAATCTTTATAAATAAAAAGACCCGGATACTCCGGTATCCGGGTGCAAATTTAGCAATTACAATTCAATTTCTTAGTTAAATTATATGGAACCCAAACCACGCTTGAGAGTATCAATCTGGCGGTTCCAAATCTCAATGAGATCATCCTTCTCATCAACATCAACATTATCTATTACAATCAGGGCAACATCTCCCGTCAACTCATCGACGTTAATCCTAAACTCAAACCACTCTCCTTCAAGTTCCTCATCATCAACCCAGGTATAGCGAACCAACTTGTTTTCCTTACGCACGGTCTGCTCAACCCTTTGCTCGCTACCCTCCCACCTCAGTACAAAAACTTTACCATCAATGTTCACCTCATCGGCAAACCACTCACTCAGGCCGGATGCGGTACTGATCCTGTTGAAAAGTAAGCCGGGCGTTGTATTAAGGATGTATTCCAACTCAATAGTTTCCTTTTGTCCTGCCATATTTTATGAGCTGCTATGAATTTTTAACTTCCACAATATAACAGTTTCATTCAATAAAAAAAAACAGGGGTATAAAAATGCTGTCAAGTGTCGCATAAGCTTCCTGAAATGCCTGCCAATAGTGCTGTGCAGCAAAAAAGAAGAGGCATCCTCTCTGGAGGATGCCCCATTGCTAAATGCCAGTTAGCATGCTGTCTGTCTTACTTAATTTTCTCCTTTACGGCTTCAACTATTTTAGCTTCAACCTCTTCGGCCAGTTCTATATTATCCTTCAGCAGATCTTTAACTGCCTCACGACCCTGCCCCAACTTGGTATCACCATAACTAAACCAGCTGCCGCTCTTCTTGATAATGCCCAACTCAACTCCCATATCAACAATCTCGCCTGTACTGGAGATACCTTCTCCATACATAATATCAAACTCAGCCTTACGGAATGGTGGAGCTACCTTGTTCTTTACAACACGAACGCGGGTCTGGCTTCCTACTACCTCATCACCATTCTTGAGCTGGGAAATCTTACGAATATCTAAACGGATGGAAGCATAGAATTTAAGCGCGTTACCACCGGTAGTGGTTTCAGGGTTACCAAACATAACACCAATCTTTTCACGCAACTGGTTGATAAAGATACAGCAGGTGTTGGTCTTTGAAATATTTGAGGTCAGCTTACGAAGGGCCTGTGACATAAGGCGAGCCTGAAGACCTACCTTGTTGTCGCCCATTTCACCTTCTATTTCTGCCTTTGGTGTAAGAGCTGCAACAGAGTCGATAACTATCAGATCTACAGCTGATGAACGAATAAGCTGGTCGGCAATTTCAAGTGCCTGCTCACCATTATCGGGCTGTGATATAAGGAGTTCCTCGATATTNACCCCTAGTTTCTCAGCATAAAAACGGTCAAAGGCATGCTCAGCGTCAATTATGGCTGCAATACCACCCATCTTCTGAACTTCAGCAATGGCATGGATAGCAAGAGTGGTCTTACCTGAGGACTCAGGACCATATATCTCTATGACCCTGCCGCGTGGATAACCACCCACACCAAGGGCCAGATTCAGGGAAACCGAACCGGAAGGTATAACGGGAATATTCTCATAGGCTGTATCGCCCATTCGCATAATCGCTCCTTTACCGTACGATTTCTCTATTTTATCCATTGTCAGTTGAAGCGCTTTAAGCTTCTCCGGACTGACCTTCGATTCCTTAACTTCCTTCCGTTCAGACATAACTGTATTTTTTTACCTTAAATATTTGCTTCGTGAAGTTATGAAAAAAGTTTTTGTCAAACAATCAATCCATATGTTCGAACCCAAGCACCTGAACATCAGATTATCAGCCCAATATCTGATCTGTATGATTCTTGGTATCAACCTGTTCAATAATCTTCTCAATAATCCCCTTCTCATTAATTATAAAAGTGGTTCTCAGCACACCCATATAAGACTTGCCATACATCTTCTTTTCGCCCCAGACTCCATAATTCTCAAGAATGCTTTTTTCAGGGTCACTAATAAGGTTAAAGCGTAAGCCATACTTCTTGGCAAAATTCTGATGCGACTTTTGGCTGTCTGGGCTGACGCCAACAACTTCATATCCCTTTGCCAGAAATGTCTCATAATTGTCATTCAGGTTGCAGGCTTCAGCCGTGCAACCCGGAGTATTGTCCTTAGGATAAAAATACAGAACGAGCCTTTTACCTTTAAAATCAGCAAGTGATATTTCCTTACCAAACTGATTCTTGCCTGAAAAATCAGGAGCCAGATTACCTTCTGTTAATTTTGTCATGATCTGATGTTTTTATTGCTGTCAAACATTGCCTATCTTTCACTAAATTTGATGCCGTATTAGACATAAAACTGCAAGTTAATGAGAAAAATCCTATACTTCATCTTTTCCTTTATTGCTATTACCGGGATCAATGCCCAGCAACCTGATCAAACCGAAGCACTCAAACTGTTCAATGAAGGAAAATATGCTGAGGCTCTGCCCAAGTACAAGAAACTGCTTGAAAAGAACAACCGCGACTACAACTACAATTATNACTATGGTGTTGCTCTTTGTAAACTTAATAAAAACAGAAGTGAGGCTATTCAACGCCTGAAACTTGCTTCAACACGTCCACCAAGTCAGGATGTATATTACTACCTGGGCTATCTGTACCAACGTGAATATGAAGTGCAACTGGCTATTGAAAACTACAATAAATTCCTGAAATCTCAGAAAACTGAAAATGAACTAACAAAGGCTGCCAAAAAGGCCATCGATGAATGCAGAAGTGCAGAACAGCTTATCAACAAGCACTTTGCAGTAAAGGTAACAGCTAAGGATACGGTAAGTTTTGAGGAAATATCCTCTCTATATTCTCTCTCAAAAGATGCCGGTCAGCTACTTAAGGCAGGTGACTTCTTCAGGGTTGGTGTATCAGCCGACCAGNTAGTGTTCCGCACTGAAAGGGGCAATGAGGTATACTTCCCATTGATGGCCAGCAATGGCAAATACGACCTGTATAAAATTGTCAGACTGCTTGACTCATGGGCTGATGCTGAAAAACTTACAGGAGAGGTCAACAGTGATTACAACGAACTCTATCCCTTCCTGCTGACTGATGGAACAACCTTCTATTTCAGCTCCGACCGACCGGGCGGAATGGGTGGTCTTGATATCTATCAGTCTTATTTCGATCCCTCTACAGGAAGCTTTTCAGAGCCGGCCAATCTGGGTCCTCCATTCAACTCGCCCGATGATGACTTCTTCCTTGTACCCGACATCTATTCAGGTAAAGCCTGGTTTACTACCAACAGAGGTGTCGAAAATGGCAAGTATGTAGTCGTCGAAATGATCTGGGATAACTCAGTAGTTAGAAACCTGAGCAGGGATATCAATGAAGTAAAACAGGCTGCTTTATTGCAACTGGATGAAGCTGCAATCAGGAAAACGGGAACCACCATCCATGCTTCAAGATCCTACCAGAATGAGGATCTGTTCAACTTTGTTGTAAATGACTCCCTTGTCTATACCCGCTTTGAACATTTCCAAAGCCGGGAGGCATTGGAAATATTCCGTTCAGGCTACAAGATCAGCCTCAGACAGGACAGCCTGCAACAATTGATGAGTGAGAAAAGACGACGTTACAGTCAAAGCTATGACAGGAACGAACTGGAACAGCTGGTTCAGACCATCGTTGAACTGGAGAAAGAGACCTATGGACTTGAAGATGAAATCAACGGCTATTACCAACGTGCACNAAAAGTAGAAAATGACTACATCCTGCAACTAAGGAGGAATGGTCAGTACAAACCCAAGAGTAGCATTATCAACAAGGTGGCCATTGAGGAAAGTGAGTTTCAAAAACTACTCGCTGAGATAGCTGGCTATAAACTGACATTTTATTCCGATAATGAGTTTATGAAAAAGAAGGAACTCAGAGACGGACTTTACAAAGCATTCTTTAATACAGGGCAGATTGCCGAACTACAAAGAGCTGATTCACTGATAGTATGGGGTAATATCCTGTCACTTGAATCAGCACGACTCCTTGAAATGTCACGCAAAGCAGGAACGCAAANAATCAGTATCAGGGACAGGGTCTCCGGCAATGCTGAAGAAATGATTCAGGCCGAGATGGACAGCCTGGTACAGCTGTCAAGGGAGTTTAAGCACCTGTCGCTGCAGCTGTATGAAAAGGCCCTCAACTACAAATACAAGAACTATTACGAAAAGGCTATTGCTATAGGATCAACATCCAGCAACCCCGGAAGCGAAGACCTTGCAAGCCATGCCCGTACTCGTTTTNATGAGGCTGAGCAAAGCCTGAAACAACTGACTGTTTATAATCCCGAACAGATAGAGCNCCTGCTGGCCTTGAAGAAGAATAGTGTCGATATGCTGGAAGAATCACTAGAGATCCAGTATGCAGGAGCCTCTGCTCCTGCTACACCGGCTACTATAACACCAGTAAGTCAGGGAACCAGGTTTATTGAATCCGGAATCCGCACACCTTCTTATCTTGCCATTCACAAGGGTGAGGAAGCGGAACTCCCGGCTCCTCAAACTATGCCCGCCACCCCTTCAAATGTTGTGTCAGGTGCCTTTGCTACAGCAAAAAAGGATAAACCGGAATACAGGATACAAATCGGTGTGTTCAGGAATACACCCAATGCTGCTGCCCTTGCCAGGATACCTCCTGTTACGAGTGTTGATGTTGAAGGCACAGATACTAAGAAGTACTTTACGGGTTCCTGGTCCAACTATGAGGCTGCAAGAGAAAGTGTTAACAGCATCAGAGAGGCCGGATTTCCCGGAGCCTTTGTGGTAGCCTTCCTCAATGGGAAACAGATTTCCCTCGAAGAGGCCCGAAAAATGGATTAACCTCACATTTTAAATAAAAGCGTTATAAGGAAAGAACGTATTTTTTTCATATCTTAACGCAAACTTTATGCAATGGCAGCTTGCGACCAAAAAAGTGAGTTCAGTAATGCCGGAAAGGAACAGTTGGAAGAACGAACGCTGATACTTCACAATGACGATGTCAATACCTTTGAACATGTGATCAGGGTATTGCAGGATGTATGCCTGCACAACAAGGAACAGGCAGAACAATGTGCTGTCCTTACACATTANAAAGGCTATTGTGAGATTAAAAGAGGGGCTCTGGTAGAACTCGAACAGCTGCAACAACTTCTCAGCGACAGGGAATTAATTGTAACAATTAACTAACATATGACGATAATCATATTGCTTATTATTACAGGGATCTTCCTGCTAATACTTGAATTCGTTGTCCTGCCAGGAATAACCATTGCTGCCTTAGGTGGTCTGGCTATGATAGGTGGCGGTATCTACCTGGCATATACCAATTTTGGACCCCAGACAGGGCATATCGTTTTGTTTGGAACATTATTACTGCTCGCAATCACTGTAGTGCTCGCTCTAAGAAGCAAAACATGGAAGCGATTTATGCTTCATACTGAGATCGACAGTAATATCCAGACTGTGGATGAAAACAGCATCAATGTGGGTGACACGGGCGTAACGATTACAAGGTTAAACCCAGTGGGTAAGGCACGGGTCAACGAAGAGGAGATCGAAGCACGCTTCCCCGGAGGCTACTGGACCCAGGTACTGAAATCGAAGTTGTCAAAGTTCACAAGACTCACATCATTGTTAAACCTCTAAACTAAAATAATAT
>JGI24709J26583_10002772_pt1 | contig 14176 bp, 15 predicted proteins | sample BioPla2DNA1_FD_26583 | JGI IMG/M metagenome (IMG submission 26583) | reverse complement strand
TTCTATTAAATAAAGGAACTCCTAATTCCATTTCTAAAGATTGAATTTGTTTTGTTAGTGCAGGTTGAGAAATATACAGTTGTTCCGAAGCTTTTGTAAAGTTTTTTACTTCTGCCAAAACTAAAAATGACCTTAATTTATCAATATCCATACCCTTTTCTCCTATGTCTAAAACCTAATATATTTCAATTATAACAAAAAGTTATCGTAATGATAAATTAATTAAATTGAGTTATGAAAGCGTTTTATTTTACAATTATTTTACATAGATTTAACAAATTGTCTTATATAGGGGATATGTTTAAAAACCAATGGTGGTAAAGGTTTTTAATTAATCTATGAAAGTTTTAGGAGGAAATCATGGATACTGCAAAATTAAAAGAAAACAAAGGTCTCATTTTTGGTACCATTTTAGCTATTGTGGCTTTTTTTGCAATCTATCTAATGCCATTACCAGCAGGTATGACTATTGAAGGTCAAAAAAGCTTAGCTTTATTCACATTTGGACTAATTATGTGGATCACTCGTCCCATCCCAATTTATCTAACCTCAATATTAATTGTTCTACTTTTACCTTTATTAGGTGCTGTAGATAGCCAAAAGGTTGCATTTGGTACATTAGGTTTTGATATTATTTGGTTAATGGTTGCTGCATTTGTTTTAACTTCTGCTATGAGCTCTACTAACTTAGGAAAACGTATAGCTCTTACTTTAGTTACAAAATTTGCTAAAACACCTACACAAACATTAATTGTTTTTGTAGTTGTAAACTTCATATTAGCATTCTTTGTTCCATCTACAACTGCAAGAGCTTCTTTATTAGTTCCAATATGCCTTGTTATTTTGGAAATATTTAAAGCTGCCCCTGGAGAAAGTAAATTTGGAAAATTAATGATGCTACAAGGAGTTCAAGTTAATGGAATTGCAACTTCTGTTGTTATGACTGCAACATCAGCACAAGTTCTAGCAGTAGGTTTTATTAACGAACAAGCTGGTGGAAATGTTGGTTACTTACAATGGATTTTAGGTTCTATTCCACAAGCTATCATAACTACTGTATTAGCTTTTATTGCTGGATTATTCCTTTTCAACTATAAAGATGAATTTTCTGAAACAGTTGGAGAAGGAAAAATAGCTGATCAACTAAAAGCTCAACTAGATGAGCTTGGACCAATGTCAATTGGAGAAAAGAAAGCTGCACTTATCTTCTTATTTACATTACTATCATGGGCTACTGGAGATTATCATGAAGATTGGTTTGGTTTTGAAATCAGTACAGAACAAACTGCTGTAATAAGTATGTTTTTATGCTTAATGCCAGGAATTGGTGTTATCACATGGAAACAAGCAAATATTAAATGGGATTTGATGTTATTCTCAGCTGGTGCTTATGCTGTAGGTAATGCTGTTAATGATACTGGTGGTGCAACTTGGGTTATTGATAAGCTAATCAATGCTACTGGATTGGATAAATTACCACCATCAACAGTTGCTGTTGCATTAATTTTCATTTCAATATTTAGCCACTTAATCTTTACAAGTAAAACTGTTCGTACAACAATTCTAATTCCAGCAATTATAGTACTTGCAAGACAATTAGGACTTGATCCAGTTGCTTTAGCACTAGCATGTTCATATGGTATTGCATATACTATTACACTTCCACCTCATTCAAAAGTAAACACACTATACTTTGGTACAGGTTACTTTTCAGTAAAAGATGAATTAGTTTATGGAATAATTACTTGTTTCATTGGTTCAGTCGCAATATCTCTAGTATACTTTACTTGGATTAATGTAATACTTTAAGAATTAGAAAGAAGGGAAGATTTTGAAAAATAAAATTTTACTCTGTATTGCTGATGGTGTAGGAGATCGTCCTTGTGAAAACTTAGGATTCAAAACTCCTTTACAATATGCAAAAACTCCACATTTAGACAAGCTTGCAAAAGATGGTCAAAGTGGAATTATGGATTTACATAAAGCAGGAACTCCTGTTGGTACTGACTTAGGTCACTTAATTCTATTTGGTTATAGTATTAAAGATTATCCAGGTAGAGGACCACTTGAAGCATTTGGAGAAAATGTTGAATTAGTTACAGGCGATGTTGCTTTCCGTTGTAATTTTGCCACCATAGATGAAAACGGAAATGTAAAAGATCGTCGTGCAGGACGTATACGTGAAGGTACTACTGAACTTGCCAATGCATTAAATGGAATGCAAATTGATGATGTTACCGTAATCTTTAAAGAAGCTACAGAACACCGTGCTGTTCTTGTACTTAGAGGTAAAGGTTTATCAGATGCTATAACAGATACTGACCCTAAAATTGAAGGAGTGCCTGTTAAAAAGCCAAAAGCTACAAATGATTGTGATGAAGCAATTAAAACTGCAAAAGTTCTAGCAGAAGTACAAAAGAAAGCAATTGAAATTCTTTCTGCACATCCTTTAAATAAAGAACGTGAATCACAAGGTCTATTACCTGCAAACTGTATTTTAACTCGTGGTGCAGGAAGTATGCCTGATATTAAAAAAATTACAGAAAGACTTAAATTTAAAGCTTGTTGTATAGCTGCTGAATCTACAGTAATTGGTGTAGCTAGATTAGCTGGTTTTTCTACAATTTATGATCCTGCATTTACAGGAAATATTGATACTAACATTGATAAGAAATCTGATGCTGCAGTTAAAGCATTAAAAGAAAATGACTTTGTTGTTCTACACTTTAAAGCTACTGATTTAATGGGACACGATAATAATCCAGAAGGTAAAGTTAAAGCTGTTGAAAAATTTGATGCTTTAGTAGGTCTTGCATTAGAAAAGATAGAAAAAGAAGATTTAGGGAATGTTATTGTTGCTCTTGCAGCAGACCACTCAACACCTTGTGAAAGAAGAGAACATAGTGGAGATCCTGTTCCTGTAGTTATTAGTGGTAAAAACATCAGAAATGATGATGTAGAAAAATTCGATGAAGTATCTAGTGCAAAAGGTGCTTTATGTCGAATGCAAGGAAGCGACTTCTGTAATACTTTATACGACTATTTAGAAGTAACAAAAAAAGAAGGAAATTAGTAGATGTAAAAAAACATCTACTTTTTTTTCCTTCACTTATACATAAAATATAAACTTATATCTTTAATATTGCAGAAGCAATCTTAAAATAAATCATAATAGAAAATGTATCAACTATAGTAGTAATTAAAGGTGCAGCCATAATAGCTGGATCTATTTTTAATTTCTTTGCAATCATTGGCAAAAAAGCTCCAACAATTTTAGCTATGATAACTGTTCCTATTAAAGATAAAGAAACCACTAAAGATAAATTGATATCTTTATACATTATAAATATTCTTATTCCATTTGCTAAAGCAAGAATAAANCTAACAACTAATGATATTCTAAATTCTTTCCANACAACTTTNAAAATATCANTAAATTTAATTTCATTTACCGCAAGTCCTCTAATAATTAATGTTGAACTTTGAGAACCACTATTTCCACCAGTATCCATTAACATAGGAATAAAAGATACAAGAATAGGAACCGCCTCAAAAGCATGATCATATTTTGTGATAATACTTCCAGTAACAGTAGCTGATAACATTAAAACTAATAACCACCCTATTCTACTTTTTGCATGTTCCCAAACAGAAGTAGATAAATATGGTTTATCACTAGCAACAATTGCAGCCATTTTTTGCATATCTTCTGTAACTTCATCTGTTAATACTTCAATAGCATCATCAAATGTAACAATACCCACAAGATAACCTTCTGTATCTAAAACAGGTAATGCAATTAATCCATATTTACTTAGTTTATTTGCTACATCTTCCCTATCTTCATTAGTAACTGCATAAACAAATTCTTCTTTCATTAATGTTGATATCTTTACATCTAATTCATTTAAAATTAAATCTTTTGCTGTAACAATTCCTAAACACTTTCTATTTTCAACTACATAACATGTATAAATAGTTTCACTATCAATTCCAACTTTTTTTATTTTATCTAATGCCTCTTTAACAGTCATGTTTTTATTTAACTCAACATATTCAACTGTCATTATACTTCCAACACTATCATCAGAATATTGAAGTAAATGGTTAATATCTCTTCTTTGTTCTGCATTAGTACTTTCAAGTAATGATGTAACTACATTTGCAGGCATATCTGCCAAAAAATCAACCGCATCATCCGCATACATCTCATCAATTAATTCAACTATCTTAGATTTACTTAGACCCTTAATTAAGTTATTCCTATTTTCTTTTTCCATATAGGAAAACACTTCAGCACCTTTTTTCTTTTCAAGTAACCTAAAAATTAAAACCATATCCTTTTCATCTAGCTCAGATAATATTTCAGCTAAATCAACCGGATTTGCCTTTAATAATATTTCATACAATTCTTTTAGTTTTCTTTCTTCTAATAATTTTAATAATAATTCTTTGTTCATCTTAATTCTCCTTTCCATTAAAAAAACTGTCTAAGATACGACAGTCCAACAGAAAAGATAATTAAAAATTACTTTTAATCAAAGGATAGTAGTATCTTAGAAACCATTAATAAATTAAAACAACTTCGCACTTCTTCCATTTATTAACCAGCTCCTTTCAATACCTTTTCCACCTTAACACTTTAAATATTTAAAGTCAATCTTATAAGTTTTCAATAGGTTTTCTTTCAGCTTTTAAATTTTTAGTTTTTAAACTTCTTTTATAAAGTTCTTCTTCTATCTCTTCTAATGTAATTCCTTTTTCTACAAGTAAAACAATTAAATGATATATAAGATCTCCAGTTTCTAGAATAATTTCGTTTTTATCATCCTTTATAGATGCAATTATTAATTCAGTAGATTCTTCTCCAACCTTCTTAAGAATTTTTTCTATTCCCTTATTAAACAAATAATTTGTATAAGAACCTTCTTCAGGATTATTTTTTCTATCATTAATTGTATTATATAAAACATCAATCTGTTTCATTTAAATCAAACCTCCTAAAAAAACAACTATGACTTCCAGTATGACAAGCAACACCATCTTGTTTTACAACAAGTAAAATAGTGTCACTATCACAATCTAAATATATTTCTTTTACATGTTGATAGTGTCCAGAAGTCTCACCCTTAATCCATAACTGTTTTCTACTTCTAGAATAATAACAGCCAAGCTTATTTTTGATAGTATATTCTAATGATTCCTTACTCATATAAGCAAGCATTAAAACATCCTTACTTCCTTCTTCTTGTACTATACATGGAATTAAACCATTTTTATCAAACTTAACTTCATTAATCATTTAACATCAATCCCATTTTCTTTTAATGCTTCTTTAACTTCATTAACACTTAAACATCATAATGAAATAATGAAGCAGCTAAAGCTGCATCCGCAACATCTTTTTTAAAAACTTCAATAATATGATCTAAACTTCCACAACCACCAGAAGCTATAACAGGAACTTTAGATACTTTTTTAACTTCAGTTAATAAATCAATATCATATCCATCCTTAGTTCCATCACCATCCATACTAGTTAAAAGAATTTCTCCAACTCCTCTATCTTGTACTTCTTTTACCCAATCTATTACATCAATACCTGTATCAGTTTTTCCACCATTAATGTAAACGTTCCATTTACTACCACTCTTTTTAACATCAATTGCCGCAACAATTCAGAACTAAAAACATTACTAGCTTCATTAATAATATCTGGATTTTTTACAATAATTGAACCTAATGAAACTTTATCAGCTCCTGCTTTTAAAGTATTTTCAATATCTTCTATTGTTTTTATTCCTCCTCCTACTGTAAAAGGAATAGAAACAACTTCAGATACTTCTTTTACAACATCCAAAATTGTTTTTCTATTTTCATTTGTTGCACTAATATCAAGAAAAACTAATTCATCAGCACCTTGTTTACAATATTTACTCGCAAGCTCAACTGGACTTCCAATTTCTTTTAAACCTACAAAATTAACACCCTTTACAACTTTTCCATCTTTAACATCTAAACAAGGAATTATCCTTTTATAGGACATTTTGGTCTCCTCCCACTTTAATAGCTTCTTTTAAACTAAGTGTTTTTTCATACATTGCTTTACCAGTAATAGCCCCATCAATGTTCATTTCCACAAGTTTTTTAATATCTTCTATATCCTTAACACCACCACTAGCAATTATTTCATAAGGATATATCTCTCTAACTTTCTTTAAAAGCTCAAAGTTAGGACCTTCAAGGGTTCCATCTCTACTAATATCAGTAAAAACTATTGTCTTAACATTTAGTTTGATTAAATCTTTTATAAAGTCCGCATAATGTACATCTTCTTGATTAATCCAACCAGAAACACATAACATTTCATTTCTACAATCTACACCAACAATGATTCTATCTCCATATTTTTCAACCGCAGAAATTAATAATTCTCTATTTTTAATTGCAGCTGTACCTAAAACAACTTTATATACCCCATTATTTAAATAATAATCAATCTTTTCCATGTCTCTAATTCCACCACCAACATCAACATTTAAGTTAGTAGTTTTTACTATATCAAGAATTAAATCATTATTAACTAAACTTCCAGACATAGCACCATCTAAATCAACCACATGCAAAAATTTAGCACCTTCTTCTTCAAATTGTTTTGCAATATCTAAAACACTATTGCCAACAACTGTCTTCTTACTATAATCTCCTTGATAAAGTCTTACAGGTCTAGTTTCAATAATATCTATCGCAGGTATTATCTTCATATTTTCAACTCCTTAAATCTTTCCCTTTGTACTAGGCAATCTATCATCAACAATACAAACAGCCTTTTTTAAAGCTTGACCTAATGCTTTAAAAATTGCTTCAACCTTATGATGATCATTATCACCATACATTAAATTAATGTGTAAAGTAGTCCCACTATTAATCGCAAAAGCATACATGAATTCTTTAACCATTTCTAAAGAAAATCCATTAATATCATTTCTATTAAGAGTTACATTATAAACTAAATATCCTCTATTAGATAAATCTAAATCTACTACAGCTAATGCTTCATCCATAACAACTCTAGCACTACCATATCTATTAATACCTTTTTTATCTAATAAAGCTTCTTTAAATGCTTGACCTAACAATATACCTGTATCTTCTACTAAATGGTGATCATCTACATACAAATCACCTTTAGCTTCAACATTTAAAGTAAACTTTCCATGAAAAGCAAGTAGAGTAAGCATGTGATCAAAAAAACCTACACCTGTATTAATATTAGATTCTACATAATTATCTAAATCAATACTTAATTTAATTTGTGTTTCTTTTGTATTTCTTTCCTTACTAGAATTTCTCATAAACTACCTCCCAAAAGTATCATCTATTATTTCTAATACATCTTCCATTTCTTTTTCACTACCAATAGTGATTCTAAAACTATCATCATTAAAGCTTCTTATAGAAATACCATTAGATTCTAAATTATCAATTAATTCATCTTTTAAATTAGATCTAAAATAAATAAAGTTTGCATAAGATGGATAAATAATTAAGTCCTTATAATCTCTTTTAACTAATTCATTATAAAATTCATCTCTTCTTTCAATAATTTCTTTACTATAAACATCTAATTCATCTTTATGTTCTAATATTTTTATTCCTATAAACTGTGTAACACTATTAACATTATAAGGTACTTTCATACTTCTTAATACATTAATATTATCCTTATTAGAAAGAATCATCCCTAATCTAATCCCTGCAACACCATAAGCTTTAGATAAAGTCTTTGTAACATATAAATTACTATAATTATTTATTTCATCAACCATAGAACAATCACAGAACTCACCATAAGCTTCATCCACTACTACAGGAATATCATTAAATGAACTTAATATCTTAAATATATCTTCTTTAGATATTAGCGAACCTCTAGGATTATTTGGATTAGAAAAGATAACCATTGAAACATTATTTTCTTTTCCATTTTGTATAAATTTATCAACATCAAAATTATCTATAGGATATTTAAGTACCGTTCCCTGATGAAATGAAGTGTAATAATCATACATACTAAAATCAGGATNNAANGTATATAATTTTCTTCCTTCTTTAATNTTTAATCCAATTATTAAACCTAACATTTCATCTGAACCATTTCCAAACATTACATTATCTTCACTAACATTAAATGCTTTAGCATATGTTTTGTAAGAAGATTTGCACTACTATCTGGATATCTATTAAATAAAACTTCTTCTATTCCTTCTTTTATTTCTTCAATTATATGTTTAGGAAGATTTTTATAACTTTCATTTGCATTTAATAAAACTTTGCTTCCTCTATCTACTTTATATACATCAACTGTTTTCATTTTTTCACCCTTACCTTTACAGAGTTTGCATGACCTGTTAAACCTTCATGGTTTGCAATATTAATTATATCATCAGCTACCTTTTCTAAAGCTTCTTTAGAATAATGTAAGTATGATGATTTTTTTGTAAAGTTATCCACATTTAAAGCTGAATAAAATCTAGCTGTTCCATTTGTAGGTAACACATGGTTAGTTCCACCATAATAATCACCTATTGACTCACAAGTCATATATCCTAAAAATACACTTCCAGCATTAGTAACACTATCTAGATATAATTTAGGGTTTTCTACCATTAATTCTAAATGTTCAGGAGCTATTTGATTACTAACTTCAATACACTTTTCTATTGAATCAAGAACCATAGAAACACCATAAGATTTTAATGATTTTAAAATTATATCTTTTCTTTCTAAAACATCTGCTTGTTCTTTAAGTTCTTTATTTACTTTATCTAATAATTCATATGATGTTGTAAGTAATATTGAACTAGCATTTTCATCATGTTCAGCTTGAGAAATTAAATCACTAGCAACATATCTAGGATCTGCATTTTCATCAGCTATTACAAGTATTTCACTAGGCCCTGCAATCATATCGATATCAACTTTTCCATAAACAAGTCTTTTAGCATTAGCCACATATGTATTACCAGGTCCAACTATCTTATCTACTTTTTCAACAGTTTCACTACCATAGGCTAAAGCAGCTATAGCTTGAGCTCCTCCAACCTTATATATAACATCAACACCCACAAGTTTAGCAGTAGCTAATATATAAGGGTTTACCTTTCCATCTTTATTTGGTGGAGTAGTCATTACTATCTTTTTAACTCCAGCAATTTTTGCGGGAATAACATTCATTAAAACACTTGAAGGATATGCGGCAGTTCCTCCAGGTACATACACCCCAACTTTTTCAATTGGAATTACTCTTTGTCCTAAATAAACATTATCTTCTCTTACTATTTCATATCCCTTTTGTTTTTGTTTTTCATGGAATTCTACTATGTTTTCTTTTGCATTTTCCATTGCGTTTAAAAACTTTTTATCCACAAGGTTATAAGCTTCTTCTATTTCTTTTTCACTAACTTTTATATTATCAAGCTTAACACCATCAAATTTTTCAGTAAGTGTTAATAATGCTTTATCCTTTTCTTTTTTTACTTTATTAATAATATCTTGAGTGTTTTTTATTACTTCAAAAGATGCTTCAACTTCTCTACCTTCTAAATACTCATTAAACTCTTCGATATTGTTTAACTGCTTTAACATAACTACACCACCTTATTTAAATCATCTAATAAGGCTTTAATCTCATCTCTTTTTAATTTAAAACTAGCCTTATTAACTATTAACCTAGCACTAATATCAACAATTTCATCAAAAACAATTAACCCATTTTCTTTTAATGTATTTCCTGTTTCCATAATATCAACTATTGCATCACATAACCCTAGAATTGGTCCAAGTTCTACTGATCCATCAATTTTTACAATCTCAACATCAATACCTTTACTAGTAAAATATGTTTTTGCGACTTTTGGATATTTAGTCCCTATTACAACATGCCCCACTTTTGTGTATGGATTTTTTTCTGGAAGAGATGCAACTACAAACTTACATTTTCCTAATCCTAAATCCAAGACTTCATAAAAATCATTATTTGATTCTAGAATCACATCTTTCCCTACAACACCAACATCCGCAACACCTCTAGAAACATAGGTAATACAATCATTTGATTTTACAAGGAAATAACTACAAGGTTTCTTTGAATCTTGTACAACTAATTGTCTTCCTTTATTTTCTAAAACTTCAACACCATAATCAACTTGTTTTAAAAGTTCCATAGTTTGTTTTTCTAATCTACCTTTTGTAAGAGCTATGTTTAACATTTATACCACCTCTATTTCTATATCTTCAATAGAATCTTTTCTATTTAAAGAAACAATAGAATCTTTTCTTAATTCTTTACTTATTGTAATTGCTTTAATCATTTTATCTTTTGGATAATGGACTATCTTTCTTTCTTTATAATCTAGCTTAGGTTTTACTACTGTTAGTAATCTATCTAATTTTATAGAAAATCCAATTGAAGGAAGATCTCTATTAAATTTAGCGATAAGTTTATCATATCTTCCACCACTTAAAACTCCATAACCAACACCACTTACAAATCCTTCAAATATAATTCCAGTGTAATAATTTAATCTAGGCACCTTACCTAAATCAATTGTTATATATTTCTTATAACCTAATTCAATTAATGCATCAGTTAATTCTTTAATACTATCTAATATTTGAATTTGTTTATCACTAACAACATACTTTTTAGCTTCTTCTAATATTTCTAAACCACCATTTAACCAAGGAAGTTGATTAAAAAACTTTTGTTTATTTTCATCAATATCTAGTTTTTTTACAAACTCACTTAGTTCAGGTAGTGTTTTGTTATCTATTAAATTAGCTAATTTCTCTTTATCTTCTTCACTCATCCCAATACATGCTTCATTAAAGAAATCAATATTACCTATTTCTAAAGTAAAGTTTTTTTCATCTAAAACCATTAATGCTTCCATAGCAATAGTAAGTATTTCTAAATCAGCACAGTTAGTGTCTTCCCCAACAAGTTCAACACCTAAATCAGTTTCTTCATTTTGATTTCCCGCAAGACTTTCTAAAACAGTAAATACTTGAGCACAGTATCTAAGTCTTAAAGGTAAATTTGTATCCTTAAACTTTGTAGAAACAAGTCTAGCAATAGGTATTGTCATATCTTGTCTTAAAGTAAGAATCCTTCCATTTTTATCAATAAACTTATACGAATCTTCTTCATTAACTTCATCAAAACCAACTAAAAATGTAGAAAAATACTCTAATGTAGGTGTCATTACTTCTCTATAGCCCCATCTATCTAGTAGTTTTTCCAAATTTACAATTAATTGTTTTTTGCTTAAAGCCTCATCTAAAATTAAATCTTTAGTACCTTCTGGAATTTGAAATTTAGTCATATTGCCCTCCTTATAAAACAAAAACTTTCATCCAAAGGACGAAAGTTTAACTCACGTGGTTCCACCTTAATTTATTGACTATTGTCAACCTCATTGAAAACAAACGTTTTCTAGTGCTATAACGGACACTGTTACCGTAAAGAAGTACTATTATTTCCCTCTTTCTGCTCCTGGATGTGTTTCAATTATTACCAACTATTTCTTTTCACCAAACAGAAACTCTCTACAAATCAGTTAATAATTTACTCTTCCTATCATTGCTTTAGTAAATAATAATATTTAAAGGTTTAATTGTCAAACAAGATTGAATTAAGATAGTGTAAACTTATTGTGGAAAGATAAATAAAATACTTTATCTATAAAAAACATACCAAGATTCTAATTATTTCTAATATATCTTTGATTTTTACTTTTTGGTTTATCAGGAATTGTCATTTCTACAATTCCTTTTTCCATTAAAGGATGTAAATAATTCTTCCTAAAAGTTTCTTTTGATTTTAAATTTAACATTTCCATTAATTTTATTAATGTATAAGGAGTATTAAATTCCATACAATTTAATAATCTTAATTCATATTCTGATAAATAATTATTTACCACACTACTATTTATAATATTTTCTAAAGCCATATTTATTTGAGTTAACATAAACTCAATAAATATATTAGAGTTTCCATTAACATGACATTTAGAAATTGCTTTATAGTATTCATTTTGATATTTTTCAATTTCTGATTCAATTGGAATAAATTCAAATATAGGTTTCCATTTACATAAAATTGCTGTATGCCATAACCTAGCCATTCTTCCATTACCATCTGCATAAGGATGTATAAAAACAAATTCATAATGAAATATACTCGATAATATCAATGGATGTATATTATCTTTTTCTTTATTCAGCCATTTAAACAAATCGTTCATTAATCTAGATACATTTGTATGTGAAGGTGNCATAAAAATACATCTATCCCCTTCAAAAACACCTACTTCAGAATTTCTAAATTTTCCAGCTTGTTCAATCAAATGTTTTGTCATTATTAAATGTATTTCATTTAAATCATTTATTTTATAAGGATTTATATCAGAAAGTTTATTATATGCTTCATATGCATTTTTAACTTCTTGAATTTCTCTTCTATCACCTATAACTAATTTGCCATTTATTACATCATTTATTTGATTTAAAGACAATGAGTTTGCTTCAATTTTTAAAGAAGAGTGAATTGATTTTATTTTACTATTTCTTCTTAAATGAACTTTAGTTTCTTGATTAATCTGAAAATTTATTTTTTCTACATTTTCCGAGATTTTAGAAACTAAATTTAACATTTTATTAGTTATTTNAAAAGGTGGATTATACATTACCTATTCTCCTTCATACTTATTATCATGCTTATTATCATGCTTATTATATCATTGAAACAAACATAAAAAAACAGGAGTTTTTATTTGATAGTGTAAACTTATTAAAAAAGGTGATAAGCTTTAAAATTTATTTATCACCTTTTAAAATTTAACTATTAAACAACTTCCCCGTTTGTTTCAATTACTTTTTTATACCAATCAAATGATTTTTTCTTATATCTATTAAATGTTCCATTACCTTCATCATCTTTATCTACATAGATAAATCCATATCTTTTAGACATTTGACCTGTTCCAGCAGAAACTAAATCTATACAGCCCCAACTAGTATACCCTATTAAATCCACACCATGTTCAACAGCTATTTTCATTTCTTTTATATGATCTGCCATATATTCAATTCTATAATCATCCTCAACAGTTCCATCAACCAATTCATCTACAGCTCCTAAACCATTTTCTACAATCATTAATGGAATCTTATATCTATCATATAAAACTTCTAAGAAATATCTTAATCCTTTAGGATCATGAGCCCAACCCCAATCAGAATATTTAAGATATTTATTTTCAACACCCATTGAGAAGTTTCCACCAACTAAATTGTCAACTTCATGTGTAGTTACTAAACTTGATGAATAATATGAGAATGTATACATATCTACAGTACCATTTTTTAAATCAATAAAATCTTGTTCTGTAGTTTCAAGCTTAACATTATATTTATCCCAAATTCTTTGAGCAAATATTGGATATTCACCAAACACTTGAACATCTCCACTATAAAGTAAACCTTGTTCTAATGAATATCTATTAGCGATTATATCTTCTGGATCTGTAGTCATTGGATATGAAGATAAACCACAAATCATATTACCAACTTTAAGATCTGGATAATTATCATGCATATGTTTTACAACTCTAGCAGAAGCTACAAATTCATTATGTAATATTTGGAAACCTTTTTGATAAACTTCATTATTATCTTGTAATCCAAACATATCTAAAAATGCTACTGCAGTATTAATTTCATTAAATGTAATCCAATATTTAACTACATCATGATATTCATCTAATACAAATTTCCCATATTTTTCAAATAAATCTATTACATCTCTATTTACAAAACCACCAAACTCTTCTTCTATGTATAATGGTGTATCAAAATGATGCATTGTAACTAATGGTTCAATATTATATTTTCTTAATTCTTCAAATATAGATCTATAGTAATCTACACCTTCTTGATTTGGTTTTTCTTCAATTCCTTTAGGGAATATTCTAGCCCAAGAAATTGACATTCTAAATACTTTAAATCCCATTTCCGCAAATAAAGCTATATCTTCTTTATATCTATTATAGAAATCTATCCCTTTTTGATTAGGATAATAATATCCTTCTACAGCCCCAACTTTTGCGCC
>JGI24709J26583_10002765_pt1 | contig 14211 bp, 17 predicted proteins | sample BioPla2DNA1_FD_26583 | JGI IMG/M metagenome (IMG submission 26583) | reverse complement strand
GTCGGCATCGGCGGAAATATGCGTGTTAAAGCCGCGGCCGGCAAAGCTGAGCACCTGCCGGTCCAGCACTTGTGCGCAGGTGCGCACGCATTTGCCGCACAGGATGCATTTGCTTTCGTCGCGCAGAATATACGGCGAGGATGTATCGGTGAACCTGGCTTCTTCCTCGCCCCGGCGCGCACCGTCGTGTGTGCGAAACGCCACATCGTAATCGTAGGCATATTGCTGCAGCAGACAGTCCCCTGCCTTCTGGCAGGTCAGGCAGTCATTGGGGTGATTGTCCAGCAAAAGACGCAGGATCCCCTTTCTTGCCTGCACCACGCGTTCGCTCATCGTGTGTACTTCCATCCCTTCCCACACAATCTGCGAGCACGAGGTAACCAGCTTGCGCGAGCCTTCGATCTCCACAACACACATGCGGCAGGCCGCCACAATCTGCAATTCTTTGTCATAGCAAAGCGCGGGAATATTGATACCGACTTTCTTCGCCGCCTCGATCACCATCGTCCCTTTGGGCACGGTGACCTGTTTGCCGTCGATGGTCAGAGTAATATCCATAGTTCCCCCTATTGTTTCACGATCGCCTGCACCGGACATGCAGCGATACAGGTTTCACATTTTATGCAGTCATCCTGATTGATAACATGCTGCTCTTTCGGTTTGCCGTCAATACACGAGACCGGGCAAACGCGGGCACATTTGGTGCAGCCGATGCATTTGTCGGTAATCACGATCTTGGCGAGCGCTTTGCAAGCGCCGGCCGGACACTGCTGATCATTGACATGGGCTTCGTATTCATGACGGAAAAAGCGGATGGTCGACAAAACCGGATTGGGCGCCGACTGCCCCAAACCGCACAGCGAGCTGTCGATAATCATCTGCGACATCTCTTCGAGTTCGGTAATGGTTTCGGGGGTGCCTTTTCCTTCGGTTATGCTATCCAGTTTTTCCAGCATGCGTTGGGTTCCTTCGCGGCAGGGCGTGCACTTTCCGCACGACTCGTCGACCGTGAAGTCCAGGAAGAAACGGGCCACATCGACCATGCAATTGTCTTCGTCCAGTATGACCATACCGCCCGACCCCATAATGGAGCCCAGTTTTCCAAGGGACTCAAAGTCCACCGGGGTGTCCAGATGCTCCGCCGGGATACAACCGCCGGAGGGTCCGCCCGTTTGCACCGCTTTAAATTCTTTACCGCCGGGAATCCCGCCGCAGATGTCGTACACGATCTCCCGCAGGGTAGTTCCCATGGGTACTTCAATCAATCCGTTATTGTTGATTTTTCCACCCAGGGCAAAAACTTTCGTGCCGGGGGATTTTTCCGTGCCGATGCTGCGGAAATGTTCGGCGCCCTTTTGGAAAATATAGGGGACGTTGGCAAAGGTCTCCACATTATTAATGATCGTGGGCTTTTGCCACAGACCGTGCACGGCGGTCCGGTGAATCTTCGTGCGGGGCATACCCCGCTTGCCTTCGATGGATTCCATCAAAGCCGTACCTTCTCCGCAGACGAAGGCGCCGGCGCCCAGTCGTACTTCCAGATCAAAGCTGAAATCCGTACCGAAAATATTGTCGCCCAATACATTGTATTCTTTCGCTTGTTTCACGGCATGATTCAAACGCTCGATGGCCATGGGATATTCCGCCCGCACATAGATATAGCCTTTATTGCTGCCGATGGCGTAACCGCAAATGGCCATGGCTTCCAATACGCTGTGGGGGTCTCCCTCTAAGATCGAACGGTCCATAAAGGCGCCCGGGTCTCCCTCGTCGCCGTTACAAATGACATATTTCGGATAGTCGTTTACCACAAAGGCGCTTTCCCATTTGCGCCCAGTGGGAAAGCCCGCGCCGCCCCGGCCCCGCAGGAGGGAATCTTTCATGGTTTGAATGACTTCTTCCCGGCTACTGTTCAGGCACTGATACAAAGCCTGATAGCCGTCATACGCTATGTATTCATCTATCTCTTCGGGATCGATGCGTCCGCAGTTGCGCAACGCAATCTTTACCTGCTTTTTGAAAAAGTCCACTTCGTCTACGGATTCAACGAAATCGTCTTCCTTAACCGCCCCTTCGTATACCAGTCGTTTGACAATGTTTCCGTCCCGAATGTGGGTGTCGAACAATTCGGTTATATCTTCTTTCTGTACCAAGGCGTAGAATACACCTTCGGGATAAACCAAAACGATGGGACCGGCTTGACACAGACCCAGACAACCGGTTTTTACCAGTTTGACTTTATCGTCCAGCTCCCGCGCGGCAATTTCTTTCGCCAATTGTTCCCGTAATACTTTCCCGCCGGAAGAGTCGCAACCCGCGCCGGCGCATACCAGCAAATGATATTCGTCGGATGCCTTCCGGTCTTTTAACGAAATTCGCGCTTTCTTCTCTTCCCGCACCCGGATGGCTTTCGCCGTATTCTCTTTAATTTCATTTAATCGTTTTATGTCCATTTATTTGTCCTTTCGCAACAGTTCTTCCACATCGGCGGGCGTTACGCGACCATGGGGCTCTTCGTTAATGGTAATAAACGGTGCCAGCACGCATGCCCCCAGGCAACGGGTGGCTTCCACCGAATACTTGCCGTCGGGCGTGGTTTCGCCGGACTTAATGCCCAAGACTTCCTCGGCTTTATCCAAAGCAGCTTGGGCGCCTTTTACATAACAGGCGGTACCCATGCAAACGGCCACCTGGGTTTCACCACGGGGAATCAGGGTAAATTGCGAATAAAACGTTATGACGCCGTAGATCTCGGCGCGGGGAATACGAAGTGTGTCGGAGATCATTTGCTGTATCTCTCCGGGTATGTAGCCGAATACTTCCTGGGCTTTGTGCAGTACCAGCATAAGATTGCCGGGTTTGCCTTTTTGCGCGTTCAGAAACTGTTGGTAGTCTTCCAGTTTCTCCCGGTTTTTTTCTACATCCAGGGTAAATGTCATAGGGTTCCTCCTTCATGGGATTGGCTTTTTGTGTCGCCCGTGCGGGCGCAGTCCGCGTCTTGTTCCAAAAGAATCTCCACACCGTGTTTTACCGGCGGCAGGATAAACGCGAGGGTTTCCTCCAGGGCCTTGGGGCTGCCCGGCAGATTGATGATCAGCGTCCGGTTGCGGATTACGGCACAGGCTCTGGACAACATGGCCCGGTCGGTAAACTGCATGGAATACGCCCGCATGGCTTCGGCGATTCCCGGCACGGATTTGGTCGCTACCGCCATGGTTGCTTCCGGCGTATTGTCGCGCGGGGAAAGCCCTGTTCCGCCGCTGGTAAGAAGCAGTGCGCAGTGTTCTGCCATTTCCTGTAAAGCGGCTACGATCCCGTCATAATCATCGGGCAGGATCCGTGCGTCAGAAACGGTGTAATCGTTTTTTTCCAAATGTGTACGCAGGATATCCGTGCACAGATCCTGCCGTTCGCCGCGCGCGCCCTTGTCCGATAAGATCAGTATGCCCGCTTTGGTTTTCATCTTGTCTCCTTTTGGTTTACAAGGGAAAGGAGGGCCGGTATGCTCCTCCTTTTCCTGCACAAAATCAGTGTGCTATTTCAACGTTATTGTGTTAAATTATATCCTATCTCCGGCCTTTCAGCAAGGATTATGGCTTTTTTTCAAGCTTTATCCGCGTTCGGATACCTGTATATTCGGCGCGACATAGTAGCTGGTTTTTCCGCTGATAATCCGCTCGGCGCCCACGCGCGTATACACACCCTGGAATTCGCCCATATAGATAAACATCCCGTATAAAGGCACCAGGGGCTGCACGGAAAAATTCCCGTCTTCATCAAAGAACACGAAATCCATCGGTTCCGCCACATAATAATCCTGGTAGATAGCGGGGCCTTCCATAACTTCATCGATCTTTTTCTCATATTCTTCTTTTGACCAGTCCGCCCCCACATACACCCCGGCCGACCCGCGGGAATCGGCCGGCTTGATAATATAGCGGTCTTTATCAGCCAGCACCTTTTGCTTGGTGGCTTCTGTGAGACTGCCGGTATACGGAATATGCCCGGCAATAAACGCGTTTTCTTCGTCTGTAAACAAATGCCGCCAGTCGGGATTATGCAGAATTGCAAAGGCTTTTTTATTGTGGATCACCTGCGAGCGCATCGATCCGATACACACAAAGGCATTGGCATAGTACGCATCGAGAAAACCTCTTGCTTCATCGGCTTTTTCCACCAGCTCCGATGAGGTTACGCGGCGGTATACCATGTCGATTTTTTCTTCGCCGAAGTATAACGCACCGTCTTGGTATACCAATTCGCGTATATCCGGCAGGAACGTCCGGATCCCTTTTTTCTCGTAACGCTCCTGAAACTCTAAAAATTCATAGGGCGTGCCGCTTTCCTTAAAGTCGGCGATTGCAATGGTTGCGGGCAGCCGCCCCTGTATCTCTTCATACAGCGCCAGGCTCTTTTCCACCCAGGGGGTGAAATAGTCCCGATTATGCAAATGGTATCGTTCGGAAAAATCGCGCATGCCTTCCGATGCAAGCAGCAATTGGCCCAGTACATTGTCTTCGTTCATCGCGGAAGAACCGTCGGTATTGCATTCGCAAAACATGAAGCGGTCTTCATTTTCATAGAACAAATCATATCGTGCCATCGGCACAGGCATGGAATAGCCCGGGTCGTGCAGGATCAGCTTTTCCATTTCCCCAGAAAAGGGAAACAGCGCCCGATAGGCCGCTTGTTCCAAATAGGCCTGCGTCATTTTCTCCCCGATCGCAATCATCGTTTGGGCGATGCTTTCCCATACCGCAACGGTTTTTTCGTCATAGAAAATACCCTGATACAATCCCGGTACGGGTTCTCCCATATAAATGGCGCGGGATCGCGCGATGGCTTCCACGTATTTTTTGTAGTCTTCTGCGTATCGTTTCGGATCCTGCCGGATCTGTTCGATATATTCGTTTACATAAGTTTCATTAAACCGGGTCAATGCTACCGATTCCTTTCTGCGGCAAAAGCCCGGACGGCGGTGTCCATTCCTTCCGATGCAACAAGAAGTTCAAACACATCCCGGGGTGCCATGCGTTTGTCCACATAGATATGCAAAGGCACAAGCAGTTCTCTTTCCTCGTCTTTAAGCCCTTTTTCTGCCAGTCGCAAAAGCTCTTTTGCCAGTTTTCGTATATTCGTATCCAGATATTTTGTCTTGTAACCGTCGCGCAGCGCTTCATGGCGCACGCGATGCAATGCTTTTTCCGTCACCCCGCCATAACGTTTGGCCAGGTATTTCAGATTGTCCTTATCGTACAGGATGCCCCGCAAAAGGGCGGCACAACCGGCTGCCAAAGCAATCGGCACCGAATCCATCACGCGGAATTCAATGTATTTTTTGGCACGCACATCGGGAAACACGATCGACACCGCGTGGTAGATAAAGTCATCGGAATCCGTATCCGGGTCAAACTCGTCGGCAAAGGTGCGGTCGCCGACCGATACATCTTCTTTTCCGTCGTTTTTGAATATCAGCGGATTGTCTAAAATATAATCGGCAAACGCCGCATAACCGAACGAATCCTTCAACGACCCTTTTACAATTCCGGAACGGTCGGAGTCGGTATTCTCCCAGATCTTTAAACGCATCGCCCGATGCGGCGCTTCTTCGTTTTCAAAGATCGCTGCGTTGTCAAAGAGCACATAAAAGACGGGTGTCAGACGGTTCAGCAACTGAAACTTCGTAACAAAATCCTTCTCGTCGGTGTAATCGACCGCAATCTGCAAAGCGGCAGTGCCTTTCATCATATTGTGTGCCATGGTGCCGCGCTTTTTAAAATACTCAAACATATGCGCATAGCGGCCCTTGGGTAGAATCCGGATCGAGTCGATCGTTGTCACCGGATGATAGCCGAGATTCACCAGCATGAACGCTTCCGGCAGCACTTCATACACCGTATCCAGCATGCGCCGGTACGCCTTTTGCAATTCTTTTGCCGTCGGTTTGGCGAACAGAGAAAACTCGAACTGTGATCCGGGTTCCAATGTTATGGCTCCGTCCGGCAAATCCACCTGCAGCACATGTCCTTTTTCTTCCACCACGGGATAGCCCTTGTCCTTCAGTGCGCGCAGTAGGGTTTCCACACCGGGTTCATCAAAATAATTGACCGTTGTCAGATCGGCCTTTCGGACAATATAGTGCTCCAGTTCCAATCCGATATGCAGATCGCCTTGTTTCGCACCGTCTTTCAGATAATCTACGATGCGTTGTCGTTGTTTATCCCTATTCATACCGATCACTCATTTCTTTTTGTGTAGGTTGTTTACTCGTCCAGCAAAAGACCGGGAATATTGAGCGGATTCACATATTCGTCGCCTTTGTATACGCGCATATTCCCACCGGAGATTTCATCGATCAGCGTGATGGCTCCGTCTTCTCCGGTGCGCCCGAACTCCAGCTTGATATCATAGAGCGTCAGTTCCTTCTGTGCTAAAATCGCACTGACAATCTCTGTGATCCGGCGGGTGAGCTCCACGATCTCTTCGTATTCTTCCGCACTCATAATGCCCAGCACTTCCAGCCCGTCTTTGGTGATCAAAGGATCCTGCCGTTCGTCGTCCTTCAGCGTAATTTCCACATAAGCAGGCAGATCCGCGCCTTCTTCTACATACATACCATAGCGGCGATGAAAGCTTCCCACCGCCTTATAGCGACAGATCACTTCAATCCCGTTTCCGAACATCTCCGCTTTTTTTACTTCCATGGTGTTTTCTTCTTCGTTAGAGTCGACAAAATGTGTCGGGATCTTATGTTTCTTAATGGCTTCAAAGAAAAATCGCGTTAAGCGCAATCCGGCATGGCCAGCGCCGTCTACGGTCAGTCCCACCTGATTGGCGCCCGGGTCAAACACTCCGTCTTTACCGGTTACCGTATCTTTAAATTGCAATAATAGATTTCCGTTTGGCAGTTCGTATACATCTTTCGTTTTTCCTTTTGCAAGCAGCTCCATATAGAATCCTCACTTTCTAACTAAAAAATCACTTCTATTATAACACGAGTCGAACGAGCGCACCGCCTGTACGGGTATATAGTAAACAGGAAGACTACGAGAGGAGGATTGCATGAAATTCTGTCATCTGCATCACAGCACGGTCACGCTGGAAACCGCCACACATTTTTTTGTCTTTGACTGGTATCAGGGCGAGATCGTTTTTCCTGCCGATAAAACCCCCGTCGTCATTGCAACGCACGGGCACGCCGACCATTATCATCCCCGGATTTTTACCCACGCACCCGAAGGGACCCGTTTTATTCTATCGGACGATATCCAAACAAATAGCCCCCACACAAGCGTCGGGCCCGATACATCGCACGCGTTTGACGGATACAAGATTACCTGTTTCGGCTCGACCGACCAGGGCATCAGCCTACTTCTGGAAACCCACGAAGGTACGTTTTTCTTTGCCGGCGACCTGAACGCCTGGATCTGGCCGGAAGACGACGAAGAAACCCAAATCAAGGAACGGGACGACTTTTTGCGCGAACTGGACAAGATCAAAGTCTATCCCGTAGACCTCGCCTGCGTACCGGCCGACCCGCGTCTGGGCGAAAACTTTGCGGAAGGCGTCCGCCTGTTTGACAAAATCGTAAACCCGCGCGCCGTCATCCCCATTCACTTTCAAGACGACTTTGACACCGCCCGCCGCCTGCGCGAAAAACTCCCGCACACGCCCATCATCCAACTCAAACACCCCGGCGACTGCGCAGATACCTTTCCCCATCAGGTATAAAAAAGACCGGCCATTTCCGGTCTTTTTCTATGCCAGATTCAATTCGATCAATTCGTACGCGCGCGTCCCGAGGTCCAGCTTCTCCGCCTGATCCACACAACTCATCCAGTCGGTTTCCGGGAACACGCGGTGGAAATGGTCGTGATCGGCCGGCACGGTCGATTCAAACAGCTTGGAACCGGGCACCGGCGGCTGCGCGTTCACCGCGTCTGCACAGGCAATATCCAGCGCCACGGGGTCAAAGGAAGCAAACATCCCCACATCCGGCACAATCGGCACATCATTCTCCGAATGACAGTCGCAATACGGCGAAATATCAATCACGAGACTCATGTGAAAATGCGGCTTGCCGGTTAAAACGGCCTTGGTGTATTCGGCGATTTTGCGGTTTAGTACATCGTTGGCTTCATCGTTGGCCGCGCGGATCGCGTCGGTCGGGCACACGCCGATGCAGCGGCCGCAGCCCACGCAAACATCGTGGTCAATTTTCGCAATGCCGTCGGTAATCACCGGCGCCTTCACCTGGCAATTGTTGCGGCACCGCGCACAGCCGATACAGCGATCCTCTTTCACATAGGGCTTGCCCGCACTGTGCATCTCCATTTTTCCCGCACGCGAACCCGAGCCCATGCCGATATTTTTCAGCGTGCCGCCAAAACCGGTCAGTTCGTGTCCTTTAAAATGCGTCAGCGACAAAATAATATCCGCATCCGCAATCGCACTGCCGATTTTTGCCTCTTTTATGTATTCTCCGCCTTCTACCGGCAGATAGCGCTCCTCCGTACCTTTCAGCCCGTCGGCAATAATCGTGTGTACCCCGGTCTGAAACGGATTGTAGCCATTGGTATAGGCGCTGTCCAGATGATCCAGCGCATTTTTCCGCCCGCCGACATACAGCGTATTGCAGTCGGTCACAAAAGGCTTCCCGCCTAAGCTTTTCACTTCATCCGCCAGTACCTTCGCATAATGCGGCCGTAAGTAAGCCAGATTCCCCGGCTCCCCGAAGTGAATCTTGATTGCCGTAAACTTCTTTTCAAAATCCATTTCGCCGATCCCCGCTTCCCGGATCAGCCGCTGAAACTTTTGCAGTAAATTCATCTCCGTTGTGGCGTGGAGATTGGTAAAATAGACTTTTGCCTTTTCCATCTCGTCTCCTTTTTTCTTTTGGATTCTTCCACGTATGGTTTTATTTTACCATAGCAGGGCAACGGGTCCATCTGTGTGCACAAAACGCCTGCCATCTCCAAAAAGAAAAACCCTGATTGAGTCCAGGGTTTCAGAGTGTAGACAGAATTACCGGGTGTAAGGGTCGAAAAACGGATCTCCTCCGCCGCTCGCTCCGAATGCCGGCTGCGGAGAAGCCCTTTTTCTCCTTTAACGATTCTTCGGATCCAAACGCTTGAGTATTATGAAAAACTACATTTCTACACTCTGAAACCCTGTGCAACACAGATCCAGAACCGTATCGGTAGGCAAAATCCCTAACACAGCCAAATGATCCCGGGTGTATTCTCTTTCCAACAAGGCCATACGATTGTAAATGGCAGGCATATCGCCTTCATCAAAGATATTTCTCTTCGGATCGGACGCTTTGTTTTGCCGGCCGAGCGTAAGTAGTGCTTTCCAATGGATCAACGGTTCCTGCATACATAACTCCTTTGTTTTTAGGTAAATACCTGACTGCTCTGTTTGGATATTTTGTTAACAAATCTGCCTGCATTATATCGGGCAAACATACTTGTNTCAAATTGATAATCACAGGAAAAAGCCTCCCGGCACAGGCAGGGAGGCTTTTGGGGAGGAGTTGTTACAACAAACCTTATATGTCATCGGCGCGTTCGACTAATTCGACGCGGATCGTTGTTTCTTCTTCATTGCGGATAATGGTCAGGGCGACTTCTTCTCCGGCGCGTTTGCCGAGGAGAATCTTTTTCAGGCTGCCCATGTGTTCGACCGGCTCGCCGTCGATGGCGATGATGATATCGTAGCGCTGCAGTTTGTCGCCTGCGGGGGTGTCGGGCACTGTCTCCATGACGATGGCGCCGCTTTCGGGCCCGGTTTCAATCTGATTCTGTCGTTTGAACATGGCGTAGTCGTAACCGCGAAAGCCCAGTATCGGCGTTTTGAACGTACCGGTTGCAATGATCGAATCGATCACGGGTTTTGCCGTATCAATCGGGATCGCAAAGCCGATCCCTTCGGCCACACGGTTTTTGGCGGTATTGATCCCGATGAGTTGCCCCTGTGCGTTTAAAAGCGCACCGCCGGAGTTTCCGGAGTTAATGGCGGCATCGGTTTGCATCAGTCCGTCCATGGTATTGCCCTGTTCCAGCGTGATGGAGCGGTTCAGACCGCTGATATAACCCGAGGTCAGGGTCGACTGCAGATCAAGTCCCAACGGATTTCCAATGGCAATGGCTTTGTCGCCGACCCGCACGCTGTCGGATTCCCCGATTTCCATCGGCGTAAGACCGGTGCGGTCGACTTTGACGATCGCCAGATCGAGCGTGGCATCATACCACAGGATCTCGGCGGGTTCTTCGGTTCCGTCATTGAACAGGACGGACACTTCGTTGGCGCGACCGTCGGAAATAACATGGGAATTAGTAAGAATATAGCCGTCTTCGGTGAGAATTACGCCGGATCCGACGCCTTGTACGGTTTGATTGCCATAGATAAACGCATTGCGCATTTCAACGGAAGTCGCCACCCCGACCACGCTGGGTGCGGCTTTTTCCGCCACCGCCGCTTCCACATTCAACTGATCGGTGGGCTGTATGCTGACGGTGTGCGCCTGCGCACCTACGGTTTGTTCGGTCTTCGGTGTATCATCCAGTCCCATGCGGGCCGATACCAAAGGACCGATCAAAGAACCGGCGATCGCGCCGATCAGTATGAGAGCGAGCGCACGCAAAAAGCGGAAGCGCGGTCTGCGTTTATGCAATTGCGCATCCACAATGCGACGTACATCGTCTTCTTTCAGGNNGTCATCGTCCTGTTCATAGGATCGGGTAAAGTCTTCCGGGTATTCGCCCAGTCCTTCAAAGGTATGTTCGGTCGTATATTCTAAAGGAGTCGACTCTCTGTCCCCGTCATTTTGTGTATTCCATGGATCGTTATCGTAGTTCATATTCATCCCTCCTGTTCGTATGATACGAAAGGATTGTGGGAAAATTATGGAAAGAAAAGAATTATTGCAAAGTCTTGGCAAAAGACTCCAGATAGGCTAATTTGGTTTCGCGCAGCAAAAGAAGCAGGCCGATACCGACAAAGATCACGCCGCCCTGCACATAGAGTTTTCGTGCCGCGGGGTTTCTTCTGCGTGCAATGGCTACAATAAAAAAGAGCAAGCCAAGGAAGAAAAAACCCGCGCCGAAGTAAAAGACAATATCCGAAAAAAGATGCTCGTTCATGCTGTGCTCCTTTACAAAAACCGGTTTCCGACGATGACCAGAGTAAGCGCGGCCGACACAGCAATCAGGGAAATGGCAATGCGCGGCAGCCGGGAATGGCGATACCTGTCGTACAAAAAGAAATGCACCAGATACAAAAGGGCGGCAAACAGCAGGACAAAGGGTTCGATTCCGTCTACATACAGATAGATGACGGCTAAAGCGGTCTTGAGCGTTTCAATCATAACAGACCTCACATGAGTTTTTGGAGCAGTTCCTGCGCGTACAGGATCTTCACCAGATAGAAAACGGAATACAGTCCGGTCAGCAAAAAGAACCATGCCGCGCCGCCGTAGATTTTTCTTTGCCGGGCATTTCGTTTTTTATATTCGCTGACAAAAAAGAAAATCAGCGCAAGGCCCGTACAAACGGCGAGTATGCCTAAAAACAGCAAGAATCCTCTTTCCGGCATCCATAAAAAGAACGATTCCAGTCGGTACGTAAACATTTCAGGCCCTCCCCGAAAGCAGCATGGTTATAAGAATCACGCCCACCGCCTGCACCATCACGGCAATTAAAAGTCCCCAGGCGATCTTTTGCCGCCGGGCGCGCTTTTTCTTGTCGGCAAAGGAAAACAAAAAGACCCCCACAGCCAAAACTAAGGCAATTGGTTCAAACAAGAGCATTACACCGGAAAAGAGTTCTCGTATCATGCGTCGTCCTTTTCGTAATCATCCAGAAAAAAGTGGTGTTCTCCCTGCGCCTTCCATCCTAAGATCTGCTCCAGCTGCACATTTTGCGCACTGCGGTAAATAGAGATATCCACCTGCGGGATTCTCTCACGCAGATCGGCCAGGAGCGCCTTCACCTGATACCGCTGATTGCCCGTGCGTTTGGCGGACACCGTGCAGGCACAGTCCAGGGGGTTCAGCCCGGCGTAGTCGGTAAAGCGCAAAATATCNGCTTCTTTTACATACGCCAGCGGGCGGATCAGTTCCATACCGGGGAAATTAGTGGCCTTTAGCTTGGGCATCATGGTGTTANANTTCCCNGCNTATAGAATATTCAGCAGNATCGTTTCCACAATATCGTCAAAATGATGGCCCAGGGCGATCTTGTTGGCCCCGATCTCCCGGGCTTTGGCATAAAGAGAACCCCGGCGCATCCGCGCGCACAGATAGCAGGGATAATCGCCCGCCAATTCATCCGACACGGAGAATATATCGGTTTCGTAAATATGCGCCGGGATCTGTAACGCCGCCAAAGCCCGTTCCATATCGCTTCGTTTTTCTTTCGTATAGCCCGGATCCATCGCTATATACTGCAAAGAAAAATTCTGATTGCCGTGCGTGTGCAATTCCTGCAAGAGCTTTGCCAGAAGCAGGCTGTCTTTTCCGCCGGATATGCACACCGCGATCGAATCGCCGGGCACAATCAGTTCATATTCTTTCACCGCCCGCACAAAAGGGCGCCACAGTTCTTTGCGAAATTTCTTGATCAGCGACCGTTCGATATCGGCCAGCGCTCGACTCATCTAAAACCGGATCGTGTTCAGGCCGACACGCTCGTCAAACGCGCGGTCTACTTCACCCTGTATGATCTGCACAAAGACTTCCGATGTAGCAGAGATGCGCAGTTCATTGGCATGGCCGCCGACGGCGGTTCCGTCCGGAAGACCGACCGTGGCGTGAATATGGCCGTAGTATTCGCCGTTCATGGTGGAAATGTTTCCCACAAACGAAAGGATTTCCATCTCCATATTCTCATAGGTGTGTTTGGTATATTCCTGTGTTTCCACGCTGAACGCGCCCACAACCGCCCGGTCCACCGCGCCGATCCCCGTTACGACACCTAATTTCACGCGATGCTGCTCGCATGCTTCACGCAATGCTTCCAGCAAATCTTCTCCGCGGTCTGCCCGCAGAATCAGGGTTTTGTCAATTACTTTGGATTCCATCTTCGTCTCCTTTATCGGTTTACTTATGATACGGCTGCCCGTCCTGTATGCTTTGGGCGCGGTACAGCTGTTCTAAAAATACAACACGCATCAGCTGATGCGGGAAGGTCAGTTTGGAAAAGGACAATAAGGCATCGGCCCGCGCATAGAGCGCACCCCCGATCCCGTGGGAGCTGCCGATGACAAAAACCAAAGGACCTTGCGCCTGCCAGTTTTGTACCCGTCTGGCCAGCTGTTCCGATGTCGGCTGGTCTCCTTTACGGTCCAGAAGAACCACTTGTGCCGCCGCGGGGATTTTAGCCAGGATGCGCTCGGCTTCCGCATCCAGGGCTTTTTGGATCTGCGCGGGGTTCGGATTTTGCGCCAGGCGCTCTTCTTTAAACTCGGTGACTGTCAGGCCGCGGATGCGCTTTTCATAGTCTGCTGCCGCGTCCCGCAGAGGGCCTTTCATTTTTCCGACACAATACAGGGCCGTTTTCATTTGATGGAAATCAGCCCCGACGGTTCAAACCGCGCAGCCGGGCGCAGAACGATATCGGTTTTGGGATTTAAGCCGTAGTCGGTCAATATACCCGACACGGTGTCCATCGCAAGCAGCGGGACATTGTTTTCGTGGCTCAAATGGCCCAGAAAGACGGTTTCTCCCCGGCCTTTCAGCGCCTTGGCCAGCACATGGGCGCTATCTTCGTTGGACAGATGGCCGCGGGTGCTGCGAATCCGCTGCTTCAGATGCAGGGGATACGGGCCTTCTTCCAGCATGACGGTATCGTGATTGGATTCCAAAAACAAAAGGTCCGAATGCTTGATCTTTTCGGTCATGGCTTCGGATACGAAGCCGGTGTCGGTCAGGATGCTCAGCTTTTTGCCCTGATGAAAGAACACAAAACCGACCGGATCCTTGGCGTCGTGGAAAATGGACAGGGCATGCACATCCAGATCCCGCACGGAAAAGTCGGTGCCGGTTTCAAACACCAGCATGAGTTCTTTCGGCAACGTCCCGACACATTTTCGCATGCCTTCCCAGGTTCTGAAATTGGCGGCCACGGGAATCCGGTACCGCCGGGCCAATACCCCTACGCCTTTGGCGTGGTCGAGATGTTCGTGGGTAACAAAAATATAGTCGAGTGTTTT
>JGI24709J26583_10002760_pt1 | contig 14237 bp, 14 predicted proteins | sample BioPla2DNA1_FD_26583 | JGI IMG/M metagenome (IMG submission 26583) | reverse complement strand
CGGGGTGTTCATAGATCGGCTCTGTATTATATCTTAACTCTCCATCTACCTCCGTAAATTTATCCAGTACCGTTTTATTGCTGTGGACGTGCGAATCACTTACAGCACCATTCCACGCGACTTTTTCGTTATCTGTAGCAAATCTATGAGTAGAATCCTCCGTAATCATCGTAGCAGGGTGCGTAGCGGGGTGTTCGTAGTTGGATAAACCAGCAAGCTTAGTCTTTTCCTCCGTTGTAAAATCTTCCGTGGAAAGCTGTTTGCCTGCTTCCTTATCTACTTTTTGTGCTAATGAAGAAGCTGACTCTTTCCAATCATCGGTGCCTTTAATAGCTTTAATCTCTTTGACAATCCAAGAGAGAAGCTGCGTTAATTTTCCTGTATTGGCAGAAGTGTCTGCTATATCCTGGCTAACCGTACGGTTGCCAATAATATCATCTGTAACAGAATCCTCCTCTAAATTGTCTGCCTGCAACCCAGAGTTTAGCCTATCCTTAAGCACGTTAAAGTTCGCCATTACATGATCGGCGTCAGACTTTTTACCGTTTTGTAGATTATACGGAAAGTTAATCTTCGCCATTAATATCGACCTCCTCTATGCCTTCTCTGCTACCTTTATATCTTCTGGGGGAAAATTCAAATCCTACCCCGTAAATAGTTACAGGCTCATCCAAAGCATTATTTTCCACCCGCACTTTAATACGTTTCCCCTGCATGCCTGTAAGTCTTAATTCCTTCACTACAAAATCAGACCAGCCCCAAAAAGCTTCCCCCCATATCCCTTCTCCATATACCAAGCTCTCGTCCAAAGAAGCAAGTTTCGCATTTTTACTGTAATCCGCGGTTACTGTAAGTTGGGTAGAGCTGCTTTTCACATCATACTGTTTTGCCCCGATAAACAGCTTTCTAAATCTATAATTAAGCATGAATTGGTTCAGCGGGTCAAACGGCTTTGGCTCAACGATAAAGTGAATAGCCTTTCCGTCGTAATTATCCCCTGTGTCGTGTTGAAAAATAGTATTATACTCCGCTTCCTCATAAATAGAATATACTTTAAGAATAGAATATACTTTTTTGGTTTCTGTACCAAACATACCTTTAAAAACATAATACTGGGATACTGGGTGTGTAAATGGGCCAAACCAGGCGGAAGAAATACCGCTAGAGGTAACGTCTACACGCATCCGGTATTCTACACGGCTAGAAAGGTCAGAAGGGTCTGGTGCAAAAGATAAGCGGTACCACCCGTTTTTATAAATAGCGGCCGCATCATTAGGAATAAACATCCAATTATTAAATACATTATTAATCTTTTTAGAAGATAAGTTTACAGAGGAAAGCAGTTCAGGATACACAGCAGTTATGCCGTACACCCCATCTCTCCCAAGAAAAACTAACATATTCTCTACCTTACAAACAGTACGCCACGAAACAGAGCCGGAATGTACATTAAGCCTTTCTATTCTAGCATTAGTAATATCCACGCCATAAATAGCGTACCAATTATATACAGTAGAAACTAAAAGAGCCCCACCAAATTCGCAGAGAGCGGTTATATCACTCTCAAATTTTATAACGTTTGTCGCTTTAATATAAGCTGGATCACCTACTTCAGAAAAGAATAAGCTTTGCCCATACGCATAAAACATACGTTCTTTGTAAACATACATTATATGGGCGCCCATTGCGTGAGTAAAAGCATCCGTATGAGAACCAGAGGGAATTGGCACCTTTTCCATCTCCCCGCTATAAGTAACATATCTCCACAGTTCCCCTCTAGGTCTTCCCGTAGCAAAATACACTATATCGTCATAAATAGCATGCGCGTACACCATTGGAATCTCTAAATCTTCATGCTCTAGCTCCGCATAAGCAATGCTTTCATCATAAGCAAAAATTATATGATACACAGTGGCTAGCTCTTTACCTTCACTGTAACCTTTATGGAAAAACGCTAGGGCAGGTCTATTGTCAGAAACTATGTACCTCGGATAACTTGTTTCCTCTGGAAAATTAAGAAACCGCACAGTGCCTTTACACTTAGCAATACCCCCATCCTCGCCGGGGATTGCGTTTTGGGCAACTACTAGTGCATCATCCGGTGCTAGTTCTGTCTTTGCCTCATACAGCCCCTTATTAAATTCAGTATATGCCTTACGCATTTTCGCCATTTAGTCTCACCTGCCTGCTGTAAAGCTAGGAAACTCACGTTTCCGGGCTTTTAGTTTAGCCACCCTACGGGCTACCATGTGCTCATATCTCCTCAATAACTTTGTTGCCATCGCAGAGTCCGCCTCATCCGCCCCGGAAATCTTATCATAATACATACTTGCTGCATATATATACAGAGGAGTGTGTAAAAGTGCGGGTAAATCTGGCTCTGCGGTGTCGTCTCCTGCCTCAAGCGGTTGGGGCATACGGAAATAATACATAGTGTACGTTCCGGCAGTCGCAAAACGAATAGTACCCCGTTCAGTTACTATATAGTCAGTATAAGTATGTCCTGTGGAAGATACTATTTCTTGTACTTTAAGAGCGTCTTCCGGTAACTCGTATTCTTGGCTACAGTCGTCTATAGTAATAACTGCAGAGGAGATGGAGCTATAACTCGTAGCTACATCTTCCTGTGCTTCGTTTAACCACTGCACAAAAAGAGCAGTATCCACACTATCTTCTACTAAACCTTCAAACGCTTTGCGCATCTGCCCTACGTTCATTGTTCGCCCCCTCCTCTAATAGCTACTTATTTCCCTTTTTTAGCCTTTCTTGCTGGTGCGTTTTGGCTCGGATCTACTACTTCAATAATAGCGCCCTGCTGAAACGCTGCGGACTTTTTAATCTGCGCAATTTCTTCGGCGTCTGTAGTCTCATATAAATTATTCTCGAACTTAATAGCCTTATCATGGGTTAATTGTAAAACATAATTAGCATATCTCTGAACAAAAAACTTCACGTTATTCCCCCCTTAGGAAATGGAAAATAGGGGGAGAGTAAACTCCCCCATCAACTTTTACTCTCCGTCCCCTCCGGTACCTCCGGAACCTCCGTCCCCTCCGTTACCTCCGGAACCTCCGTTACCAGGGTCAATAGGTGTGGAGCCTGGGAAATCTACGTTCTTAATGATGCCGTGAGTCTGAGGCAGTTTCAGCATAAAGCCCCCCTCGGTGAGGTACTCATCAAGGTAGTAGTCTGCGTCGTTAGGCTGAATATTGGTATTCAAATGAGTATCTCTGCCTTTCAACGGTCTCCATGCCACGTTGTCAAGGTCAAGCACAACACCCATCTTGCCAAATACGCCCCCGAACAGAGGATGCGCAATTAAGTTTAACTCTCCGTGAGCGGAAAGATAGCGGGTAATGGCTAGCCCATAAGTTTCTTCACCAACTACAGTCTGCAGCTTTCCTGCGCCCCAGCTATTGAGTACAGAAATAACTCTAGCGCCGCAGAACATAGTCTTACGAGTGGAGCCGTATTGGAAAACCTGTTCCATAAACTCTTTCTCGAAATTAGCTTCCGTTAAGGCGTTATTAGCATCATAAATAGCACAGTCGTTGCCTAACAGAGAGAGAACTCCACCAGTGGTGCGGATAACGTCTGCTCCGGAGACGTGCTCGGAGGCTTCCCCGAACCAAATAGACCTCTCAATGTCTACAGCATGCTCGATACCTTTCTTCCGGCGCTGATAAGCTCTGTCAGAGCCACCAAACAGCTCAGAGGCTTCGGAAGTTTTACTAACTTTAACAGAAGTACGGAAAATCTGTGTGTAGTTAGTTTTAGTTGCGGTTACTACGCTAGTAGCTTCTGCGGCAGTGTCGCCTTCTTTAAAAGCGTTACCGATAATCAGTAAATCTGTCTCGTCGGCTATAGAGGCAGTAGCGGCAGTAGCCCCATAACTACGAATAACTTTAATTTTTTTAGCCGCCGCAGTATCCGTAACCTCCGTAACACGCATTGTTTCACCGGATGACGGAATTAGCACAATATCTCCTACATTAAAGATAGAAGCATCGTCTACCGTAAATTCAGTGGCCGAACCATTATAACCTGTAGCATCGTTAATTTTAGTAGTACGCCCCTGCAGGTCATCTTCCAACCAGCTGTACTGCGGATTAATGGTTGGCCTTGTTGCGAGCTTTTTTGTCAACAGGATAAGAGGCGACTTATTAGGTTGCAGTAGCGCAATCTTATCCGACATATCCACCTTGCGGCGGTCTTGGTTAATATTCTCGGTTACTCTTAAACCGGAAATCATTGCCATATTTATCTCCTCCTAAACAATAAATGCGTTTTTCTTACCTCCTGCTCCGAGGATGTCTTCAGCTATGGCTTCTTCTGGCGATTTCTGTTTCTGTTGTTTTTTAGCTTGTTGCCGCTCCATTGTTGCGCTTCTCTTTTCTGCTTTCTTCCGTTCAGCGGACTGCTTCCCTGCCGCAGCAGCGGTAGAAAGCGCCTCATCCACTCTGGAAGCTTTTACTAATTTATACGCATTTTCAATCGGGGCGGGGGACTGCCATAGCCACGGATTCCCCTCTAAGACAGCAGGGATATCGACTGCGATTTCATCAAAATCAGCATACCGTGTTTTTAATTCCAATACCTCTAGCTTAGTTCTAATAGCTGCGGTTTCCGCATCGCGTTGCACTTGTTGAACAGGAGCCTGTGCGGGTATCCTATTCATCATGCGGGCGTTGTATTCCGCTACTACTGCCCCAGCTTGCAGAGGATTAGTGCGGAGTAGCTCTACAAATTTAGGATGGGTAGCTAACTCCAACGGAATCCCCGTAGATGGTGATTGAGCAGGTACAGCCTGTGCTTGTTGGGACGCTTGTGCGGCGTTCTTTGGCCGCATTTCTTGGAGAAGGCGGGTCATTTTTGCCTGTAGATTCTTATAGCCTTTTTCAAGCTGCTCTACAGTATCGTATCTCCCAGCATATTTGCGAGGAGACTCTTTCTCCTCTTCCCCTTCTACCTCTTCTGCACCCTCCTCAGACTGGCTGCTTTCGTCCTCTTCGGTAGATTCTTCTTCTATCTCAGAGTGTTCCTCTTCGGAAGCCTGAGATTCTTCAGCGAATTCTTGCTGCTCGGACTCTTGGGAGTGTTCCTCTTCGGAAGTCCCGGTCTCAAGGTTAGTAAAGAATTCATTTGCATTAAAACCCACAATATTACCCCCTAATCTTTAGTTTTCATTACTTTATTTATCACCAAATCTATAGCGCCTAAGCGGCCCTGTAGATTAGCAATAGCGGTACTGTCATCAGGAGCGGATTTTATTAGCTTAGCAATATACTCCGCTTTCCTCTCCTCCATATACGTCTTTAAATACTGCCAGCCCGGAGAATTCTTTAACTCTTTAAGTAAAGCATTATTATCTTCGCTCATTCATCATCACCCCTCCGGAAGTATTTACAGGAACGGTGTCTGCTGACACAGCACCTTCTGCTCCTAATATATCTTGCTCAGTCATTCCCCCCATAAGCTTGCGCATGAAGGTTTCTTGGGAGTCAATCACGATATTCTCCACGTCCTTAATATCCGCACCTTCTAAGATGCGTTTAAGCAACTGCACGTGGTCTATATACGGACTGTCCTTCATTAAATTGTACATATTAATTAAATTATCCAGCCTAGCTTGCTTATTTACTACAGGCTCTATAGTTGTGCCTAATGGCATAACGTCATACTGCCCGATAATATCCTGCGGCGACACATTAATAAACTCCATGCCTTCTGTCCCTAAGATGCGCACGGCTCTTTCCGAAGTTAAGAACTGCTGATTTAAAGCTACAAGGAGCTGTCCTAATCTCCGTAAGCCTGTATCCTCCATCAAGCGTACTTTCAACTTAAAGCGTTCATCCGCGCTTTGTGACAGAATGGCGGCTGTAGTGGCTGTTTCTCTACGGTCAGTCGTTTCCCCTCTGGTATAGTCAAACACTCCAACAGCCCTATCCATGTCCTCCCTAATACGAGAATCTTCCATATAGGAGCTAGAAGCAATATCCGTAAAGGTTAATTCCTCAATATCATTCATATCGTCTACTTCAATAATACCGCCTGCCCTAGAGCGTAGCTGTTTAAAGTCTATATCAGCTCCCCGCAAGACTTTCCACATCCGATTAATAAGAAGATTAACATTATCCATACGGGCATTGCGCAAACTATTTAATTCGTACTGCATATCTCTGGCTATTTCTACTTCGCCTTTACCGTAAAATTCATGTGGTACAAAAATATCTACCAGCCTCAGGAAAGGCTTTTTCCGATGGTAGAAGGGGTTTTCGTCGTTTCTTACCAGTATAGAGTCGTTTACTACCCCAATTACACGATCGTCTTCCCAGTATTCTATCAAGACGATTTCATCTTCTCTGCGAAGCGGATTGCTCTGCATCCCAATGCTGCTGAGCCGCTCATCTCTACCACGTTGCTCTTCGCTAGTAGCAATAGCTTTCTTTACTTCGTCAATATTTTTATACAGCCCATCTTCAGCTTTTTGCTCTAATTCTTCAATCGTAGGATAGCTCCGATGAATACAATATTTAGCAGAGTCAATATCTTTAGCATCAGGGTCTACAAAGAAATCCCACAGGTCAATGTGTTCTACATAAGGGTCATCCACCGTGACTTTTGTTTCTTTAACAGGCTGACTGCCTAACGGGATACCAAAAATCTCTACTAAAGGCTTAGTAACAGTAACTTCTTCTTCTTTATATTCCCAACCCACTTTAAGAATTCCTGTACCATAAATACACGTTTCCTTTATCCATGATGCTGCTACAGAGAAAAACCCCATTTTCTGAGTCAGCTGATAATCCAATAAATTTTCAAGTGCCTTAGCATTACGCACCATATCGCTACGGAGAGGTAGAATTCCTAGCCACGGACGAGCAGAGAACAGCCCCGCCATGATGCGAGGAACTACAGTTTCTATTATACTAAACACATAGGGAATAAATAAATTAGACCCGTCCGGTTTCTCTTTCGCCGTATAAGAATTATACAGCTGGTACAGCTCTAGCCATAAAGCTTCTCGGGGCTCCCGGGCTGTTTTTGCACGTTTAAAATTATTTACTACATAATCAACTATTTCTTTGTCCTGCGCCCTATCAAAATCCATTTCCCCACCTCCTTAATACCCCGTTACTGTATTCCGGGGCTCATAGACAGAATCTACATGAGTGCTCTGATGTTTGCTCGGTTTACGCCATATCTGTAAAATGTACGCCACGCAGTCTACGGTATCGTCATGTTTCCCAAACGGAAACTCTATCATTTCATCATACAGAACTTGCATTTCCTTCTTAATGAAAAACGCCCCATTTTCTACGAACGGCTGTAAAGCTCTCGCCCGCCTAATCTTATCCGTATCCGCTTTAAGCTCTACTAGCGGGATAAAATTACCCCTCGCCCGCATTTGCTCGCGGATAAAGTAAATCATAGATTTCTGAAACGCTACTGTCTCAATGCCTACCTTTAAAGGCTTGTATTTTTTACAATACTCGAAAATTACATTAATCGTTTCCGGAGGCGTTAAGCGTTCCCGGGTGTATTCCCTAATGTAAATATTTCCCTCCGGGTCTACAGAGCTAGCACAAACTACAGTATAATCCGCTGTTTCTTTCTGAGAAATAGCCAAGTCTATAGTAATAAAGTTGTAAACCTTATTAGGCAACTCTTTTTCGGTATAAAATTTAATATGTTCAGGTTTAAAAACCGCATTTTCACTAGACAGAGGATTCAGCATGTACTGACTATTAAAAATATAAGTTCCCTGTGACTGCTTTAATTCTTCTAACCTTTTCTTACCTAAGCGTGTTGGGAAGAAAGGCTCTCCATTCGGCATAATAGCAGGACACACCATTGTTTTAAAGGAAGGGTCTTTCAGAATATCGTTATACATATCGTCCATGTGGTACCGTGTCCCAATGATGATAAGCAACCCGCCTGGCTCTAACAGGGAGTAAGCAAACCTGTAATGCTGTTTTACCTTTTCAATCTGGTCGGCAGTAGTAACGTTTCTCTCTGATACTAAATCGTCCATTATGATAATGTCCGGGTGCATACCAGTTGCCGCTGTTTCTACCCCTGAGCAGAAAATAGAAGGTTCTTTTGCCCGGATAGTCCGATTTTTATAAATAATACTATCTTCTGTCCATCCTCCCGAGATCTCTCGGTTCGGCGCCAAAATAAATTCCCCTTCGTCATCTATACAAACGGACTTAAGCCTCTCGTTATTTTCTATCGCCGCCTTAATTTCTGACAGAAACTTTTTAGAGTTTTTAAAACTTTCATTATCTATCAAAATACGTAAATTTATATCGTGCCACTGCGCCCAGACAGGGAAGGATACGGTAGCTATTGTGGACTTAAACACCCCACGGGGAAGCATTAACAGCTTCTTAATGTTTCCTTCCTTCTGTGCTCTTTCTGCCCGCTCTGCCCGGGTCATGTGTAGCCACGCCAATAAGTCAGGTTCCTTCGTAATAAAATCACAAACTTCTTTATGTGGCTGTATCTCTAGGAGGTCATACCCCATAATGTACTTAGTAAACGTATAGAGGTCATTATACGCTGTTCTGCGGAGCTTTTCCACCTTCGCTAATAGGATCTTCTCCCCCGACGGAAGTTCTGTCATCTTGCTCCACCACCTTAGCCGTATTCTCTAACTCAATAATTTCCGCTAGCGCCTTGTCCGCCACACCATCAAAATAATTTACCACGTTGGTTACGGCGGTATTCTGCCCAGACTTTTCTTCTTTAGTAGCAAGCCTCGGGATTCTGTTTAAAATATCCTGCGCCGCTGAGAGCCTTACCTTCGGATCAATAAGCGTGTCTAACATAATTCCCCGCTCTACTTCAATCGCTTCCTGCGCAATATGTACTACTTTCACTTTAAGCTCATCTATTAGCACATCTGTGAACAGCTCTATTAATTTCCGGAAATCTTCATTCGTACGCTGCCACGTTAATATCGTCCCTGCGGGCATATTCAAAGCACGCGCCGCCCCATTGATAGACCCAAGCATAACAATTTGTGCTGCAGCATCAATCATCTGCTTCGATACTTTCAATTCCCCCACAGAGAAAAGCTTCTTCAAGATTATACGCCCCTTTAACATATTCCGTTATTTGTTTCGCTCCATCAAGAAGCACCTGCTTACGTTTTATTCTACGTAACTGTTTATACTGCGGCGTCATTGTATAAATACTCGCCTGTTCTCTCGTAATACCATATTTCTCAAGCGTTTCATTTGACATATCCCAACCAGTTTCCGCCGCACCTTCCGCCAACTTCTGAATTATCTCCATTTGCCGAGGCTTAGGTTTAAAGTTAGGCGAACCATAAAACTTTTGCTTTTGCTCGTATTCATTTTTGCCTTCTGGCATTTTGGCTTTAAGACTAGCTATATAGCGCTCCCGTACCTCTGGGTGCCTTTCTAGGTACCTCCTAGCATCGCGGCGCCACTTCGCCCGTGCCTTTTCTGCTTCTTCAGGCGTCATTTCTGATATAGGTTTATAGCCGTTCTTTGCCACCATACCTCCCCCTTAAGAAAAATGCCCCTATACCAGGATAGGGGCGAAGAAGAAGGATGATAATAGAATATAAAGGATGATAATAGAGTATAAAGGATGTGGAGTATAGACACGTAGCCTATCCTATATACATACTACCATATTTATCCTAAAGATGCAACCTTTATTTTTCAAAATTCATATAATTTAATATTTTTTTTCATTAAAATTTCCCTTGACAATATTTTCATTTATATTTATACTAAGATTACACTAACAAAATGAAAAAAGAAAGGAGTAGTTTTATGAACGAAAAAGAAAGAAATCTCAGCAAAGTGCTCGCTTGGGTACACACTCCCGTTTACAAGCAGGCTCGTAAATTAGCTATTGATTTAGACCTGCCGTGGAGAATTGTAGTAGAGGAGGGGATAAAACTTTTTGTAAACACTTACACAAACAAAAAAGAGTACCTAAATAAAAAGGAGGAGTAGTGTATGGCATCCTATACGGTTACAACTATTCCTTTATTAGAAGTTATTCAACACTACTTCTCTTACACTCCTTCGGACTTCACGAAACAGGGAAAGAATGTATATCTTGCTAAATGCCCCATTCACAAAGAGAAACGGGGAACAAGCCTATCCATTTATGACAAGACAGAAACAGGAGGAGGTTGGGACTGGTTTTGCTTCGGCGCCTGCCAGAAAGGCGGCACTGCTCCAAAACTTTTAGTAGACGCGGGTCTTTTCCCCACTATGGAAGAGGCTGTGGAAGACCTACGGAAAACCTTTAAACTGACGTTTCCTGACCTTGTGACACTGGAGGCTTTCGCGGAAGCTAAAGGATTATCTCTGGATTTCCTCAGCTCAAGAGGATGTTCCTATCAAGAAGTAGAAGTAAAACGCGACAAAGGCACTGTGTCTCTTAAAGGAGTAGTTATTCCGTTTTACGACCGTTCGGGCAAACCTATAGCGAAGAAAATTCGGCTTAAATTTACAGGTACGCCTAAATATGCCTTTTTAGAAGGCAAAAATACTGTGTATGGATTAGACCTACTAGACAGTTTCACCACAGAGTATATCTATATCTGCGAAGGTGAAACCGACGCCTTAACCTTATTACAGGCGGGCTTTCAAGCCGTAGGTATCCCCGGCGCGGCTGCGTGGCAGTCTAGCTGGGCGGACTATTTTCATAAGTTTAAGAAAATTATCGTTCTATCCGACAACGACACCGCAGGGCATAACCTACTATTAAATCTCGCTACTGCTTTCCCTAAGAACCTTTATACCGTTCAATTACCTCGGAATATTAACGATATTAATGACTTCTTTGTTTACAATTTCGGGGCGAACCTTGACAATTTCCAGCAGTTTTTCCGGGAGGCGAAAGTCATTCCTGCCACACCGGAAGCGTTTAAACTAGAGTTGCAGCAAAATCCAGAGCTCTTAAGCAGCACAGCTTGTTGGCGTAACGCCCTAGCGTGCATCGGTACTAATGAAGTTAAACAACTATTATTCGTGGAAGAATTAAAGAACACCCTTCCTATTACCAAGTCTCTTATTGTGAAAGCATACAGAGAAGCGATGAAAGGCCAAGCTGCCCTAAAGTCCACAGAAAAGAAAGACTATAACATCTTCATTCGGGACAACTGCTATTACCGTAAAGTCTTAACCGAGGCCGGCTACGAGGAGATTAAGCTCTCTAACTTTGTTATGCACCTTGTACATACTATTGAGAGCGACGGCGACCATGTGCGGATTTGCCGCCTTGTCAACGAGCAAGGACAGACTAGCCGCCTTGTACAGTTCGACAGCGATACCTTGACTAAACCTTTAGAGTTCATGTCCGAGTGCAAGAAAGCCGGAAACTACATCTTCAAGGGAGAGTTCCGCGACCTTATCTCGTTGAACGAGCTCCTCCTTGACCAAGAGACTAATATTATCCATTCACCAGACCACATCGGGCGTATCGGTAAGGTGTGGCTAATGGGGCGCTACGGCGTGGATAGCACAGGGAACGTGGTAGAAGCAGACAAGGACGGCATCATCGAGCTAGACGGAGAATCTTACATGGTGCGCAGTCTCAATGTGGTAGACGCTAACGACGCTACGTATTTGCCTGTCCTGCCCGAACCTTACGACATTACACCAGAGTACCTACAGGACGTAGCCCGGACGCTTAAAGCTAATCTCGGGGGCTTCGAGGCGTGGCTGGCGCTCGGCTTTACAGTGGCAGGGTGGCACAGCCGGGAGATTTACCTTGCTAAAGGAGACAAAGCATACCCAATCTTCTTTATCTCCGGTAAGCGCAACAGTGGTAAGACTTACCTTGCCCGCTGGCTAATGAGTGCGTATGGCTTTCCTCATATCGAAGGCAAGAGCTTTTCCTTACCTTCTATCGTCAGTATGACAAGGAAGCTAGGCTACTACAGCTCCTTGCCCCAGTGGTACGGAGATTACCGCAACAACATTAAAGACATCAAATTCCGCAATGAGTTTATGCTCGGGGTTTACAATAAGCAAGGCGCCGACAAAGGCACTCGCCTCGGCTTCGGTGTCCGCAACGAGCCTATCCGGGGCTTTCTGATCCTCGACGGAGAAGATACCCCACAGGACAACGCTGTGTTATCCCGTTGCACTGTGATACAGGTAAGCGCCTACCAGCGAGATGATACTCTACTAAACCGGATGCTCGACCTTGTACGCTACTTCCCAGCTATGGGGCTGCACTTCCTACAGAAGAAGCAGCGTGAAGGCTCGGATGAACTTTTATCCCAAATATTCAAAATTCAAGAAGAATTAGAGCAAGCCGGAATAGATGCACGGCTCGCTAAGAACACCGCCGTTTTCGCAGGCAGCTTCCTCTACGGCTTCGGTAAGTATCTTACACAGGAAGAAATTGAGGAGTTTATGGCGTGGCTGCGCCTCCGTACAGAAGAAACTAAAGAGATTACCGAGAGTGAACATTCTGTGGCTCAGTTCTTCAGCGATATGACCGTAATGATGGCAGACGGTAAAGTGCAACAGGGACACCATTTCTGCGTCGCAGATGGATACATTTATCTATGGTTTAAAGCCTGCTATGACGCATGGAGGCAGGAGTACAGAGATGTGGTACAGCGAGCTGTCCTTGCTGCGTACTTCGATAAAGAGCCCTTCTGCGTGAAACGTAATCACCCCTATAGAATGTCTGCTCAGGTAGGGGTAGTGAAGACTACCGTGCTAGACTATAAACTTATACCTGATGAGGATTTTCGGAGCTTCTGTGAAGCTTTAGATGAAGAGGAGGAGTTTTGATGGTGGAAATCAAGACTAGGATGGAGTGGAAAGCCTTGCAAGCTGTACTGGAACACGACCTTGCTGCGGCGCGGGGTAAGGAGGAAGCCCGCAAAATACTAGACGTCTTGGAGAATTCTTTGCTCTGGTTTTTCCAGAAACATTACATTGTGGATAAATCACGCATTTGGTAACAGGGAAAAGCTTGACAAGATAGATTTTAAATGTTACAATGTAACTAAATAAAAGATAAGAAAGGATGATGTTTTATGGGAGGAAAAGGAAGTGGGAGACCGCGTGGCTGCTACACTGGGGTGCTGTCACACCCAGAACACAAAAGAAATTTGGTGATGCGCGTCTCGGAGTATGAGAAAAATTTAATTACGATGCTCCGCAAGTCTGCGGCGAAGAAGAGGGTTATCCCCCAAATCCACCGCCTGCTAGTAGGATTAAAGGAAGAAATTGACAGAAATGGAAATACAGCAGACTGGTCAACCCTCAATAGTGAGTTCCACGTTGTCAATTTTTTACTGCACGACATTGAAATGTTTATAGATTATGAATATTTGCGCACAAAAAATGGCAATAATTAACAGGGATAAAATGGAAAGAAGCTGATTTTGTAACTTTTGGGTGCTGGTAAAATATGTAAAAGTTACACTCCCCTCATGGAAGAAAATTCCATAGAGGGGTTTTTGTTTACTGCCACAAGGCTTTGCGGGATTTGTAAAAATTTGCCAGTATAACTTTTCTTGAAATCCTGTAAAGGCTTGGGGGACAAGGCTTTCTGGGCAAATGTAACTTTATTAAAAAAAACGTAACTTTTTTTGAAATCGCTGAAAGCCTTGCGTGACGGCGATTTTTTGCAAATGTAACTTTTTTTAAAAAATTTTAGGGGGAAATATATAATATATATACAGATAATATTTTATAAAAAATTTTTTCCTTTATATATGTATATATACCTAAAGTTACAAGTTACAAAGTTACATTGACGAAAAAATCCCATAACCACAGGCAAAAACAGGATTTCAAATAAAGTTACAATATATATATATAAAGTTACATTGACGAAAAAATCCCATAACCACAGGCAAAAACAGGATTTCAAATAAAGTTACAAAAACGTACCTGGGTAATTTCCAGTTCCTTTCCCTGTTTATATGAAGGAGATTCCTGTTTCTACAGAGGACTACTCCTGTTTCTACAGGATATTACCATTTATTTCCAGTAAATCTTAAATTTTTGTGAGAAAGCTACGCTCACCCTTTCGACCCAGAATCGCAGGCTCGCCGTGTGTCCCCCACCCTTCGCCACAGTAAAGCGGTAACGCAGTAACGCAGTAACGCTTTAGCGTAGTAAAGCAGTAAAGCAATAAAGCCGCTGCACCCTGCACCCTGCACCCTGCACCCTGCACCCTGCACCCTGCACCCTGCACCCTGCACCCTGCACCCT
>JGI24709J26583_10002757_pt1 | contig 14246 bp, 10 predicted proteins | sample BioPla2DNA1_FD_26583 | JGI IMG/M metagenome (IMG submission 26583) | reverse complement strand
AAAAACCCTATGCCAAAGGCATAGGGAATAAAGACATATAAATTCTTGCATCTTAAACATCAGGAAACTCCTTCTGTTTCAGAAAATCAAATTCTATATCACCCATGCCTCTTGGTCAGGTTCACCTTATCAATTGGCTGGGTTCATCTTAACATATTGTTAATTGTTTGTCAATCTTTTTCTGTCCTATTAATTCCAAATTTTCATATAGAATTATACATTCTAATTAAAAACTTAAATTCACCACAAAGTTATGCAATGAATATCGTCTCTAATGATCCGTTCGGAAAACTGGAGAATTGGTTCTTATGGACTTTTATTACTTTTTACACCTTAAAACGATATCCTACACCCCAAATGGTTTCAATATACTGAGGTTTGGAGGTGTTTATCTCAATCTTTTCTCGAATTTTTTTAATATGAACGGTTACCGTGGCAATATCACCAATGGATTCCATATCCCAGATTTCACGAAATAGCTCATCCTTGGTAAAGACCCGATTGGGATTTTCTGCGAGAAAGGTAAGCAGGTCAAATTCCTTGGTGGTTAATATTTTCTCCTCACCGTTCAAAAACACTCTACGAGCAGTTTTATCAATGGTCAATCCTCTGATTTCTATCACATGATTTTCTTTATTACCCGACCCTACCAGTCGTTCATATCTGGAGAGATGGGCCTTTACTCTGGCAACCAGTTCACTTGGACTAAAGGGCTTTGTTATGTAATCATCTGCCCCCAAACCCAATCCTCTTATTTTATCAATATCATCTTTTTTTGCTGAAACCATTAGGATGGGGATATCTTTTTCCTCACGAATCTGTTTACAAATTTCAAAGCCATCGGTACCAGGAAGCATTAGATCTAAAATGATTATATCAAACTCATCATTCAAAGCCCGCTTAAGTCCAAGGGTTCCATCATTTTCTACCTCTACTTCAAAATCACTAAGTTCAAGATAATCTCTTTCCAGCTCTGCTATTTCTATTTCATCCTCGATGATTAATATTTTTTTCATATAAACCACCCCTCTCTCTATGGACAACTACTCACTTCATCAACGATATTACTTTTAACTATTTTTAGGGTAAAAAATATGGTAGTTCCAAAACCTTGCTGACTTTGGGCCCATATCTTACCTCCATGATCCTCAATAATTTTTCTCGAAATGGCAAGACCCAAACCACTGCCACCTTTTGTGGAATTACGAGAGGTATCCGCCCGGTAGAAGCGTTCAAAGATATGAGGCAAATCCTCTTGTGCTATACCACTCCCATTATCCTCGATGGCTATTTGAGCGAAGTCTCCTTGCTTTTCAATGACAATTTTGATATTCCCACTGATTTTATCTAAGTATTTCACAGAATTCTCAATGATATTACTGATCACTCGTTTCAACTGTTCTCCATCTGCAATTACCCTTATATTATGATCCAAGTGATTGACATACTCAATGCTTGTATTCTTTAACTCTAAGTCAAGATATCGTTCGTCAATACAATCGGTAAAATACTCATGAAGATTAATCTCTTTAAAATCATAAGAGAGGGTATTACTATCAATTTTAGCATAGAAAGATAATTCGTCGATTAAAACAGACATATCATTGGATTTCTTAAGTATTGTCTTTAGATACTTATCTTGCTTGTTTTTAGTATCAGCAACACCATCCAATAATCCCTCGGCATAGCCTTTTATAGCCGTTAATGGTGTCTTAAGGTCATGAGAGATGTTCGATACCAATTCTTTAATTTCCTCTTCATATTTTAATCGATCTTCAATTAATTTCTTAAGACGAACTCTCATTTCCTCAAAATCATCAAAAAGCTGTCCAATCTCATCATCCAAGTCAGAGGAAACAGAATAATCTAAATTTCCTTCCTTCATCTGATTTGTAGCAAGTCTTAATATGTTCAGCCTTTTAATAATACTTCGATAAATCCATATACTTAAAATCATTGCCGTGAATATCAATACAAATAAAAAGGAGATCATTCCTTGTACTGCTACTGCTTTTATCTGAGGGACTAGATTATTTAAATCAGTAATGACAAAGACAGTACCTTCACTACCATCGGAAAAATAAAAATGCTGGGTTTTTACCAGAAAGGGATTTCTTCCTCCCAAATAAATACCACCATCCACATCCGTATTGTAGACACCAAATTTAGGTAGGCTATTGGAAATTCTTCCTAGTTTCTTTTCATCCCCTACAAATACATATTTATCGTTTTTTCTTACTGCAATAAAAGAGTACTTGACTAGAATTTCATCATTTAATTCTTTAATATAATTTTCATCCTCTAGTTTTTGAGGTGTTTTTAAGGCCGCTAATTTTATCTCATTATAAACACCCCGAGTAAGGCGATTTAATATACGAATGGGATTGGATATCACTTCTACGGTGTTTGTCTCTATATCATAGCTTTCATAGATGGAGTTTAACTGAAGAGTAACAATCGCACTAGTAGCTGCNGTAATCAAAACAATGGGCATTGTTATCATGATTATAAACGCTACGATTAGCCTTCCCCTAATTTTCATAATATCTACTCCATCCTGCTTAAAATTTATTTACAATATTTCTTTAGATCTTCTACTTTGTTTAGTCTCTCCCAAGGAAGATCCAAATCATTTCTTCCGAAATGTCCATAGGCAGCTGTTTTCTTATAAATTGGTTTCCTTAAATCTAGCATCTTTATGATTCCTGCAGGTCTTAGGTCAAAATGTTTTTGAATGATTTCTATCAATTCATGATCCGATAGTTTTCCAGTACCAAAGGTATCTACCATGATTGAAGTGGGCTCTGCTACTCCAATGGCATAAGATAACTGAATCTCACATCTATCGGCCAAACCTGCTGCCACAAGATTCTTAGAAACATAACGAGCTGCATAAGATGCGGAACGGTCTACCTTGGTGCAATCCTTTCCAGAAAAGGCTCCTCCACCATGTCTTGCATAGCCGCCATAGGTATCAACAATAATTTTTCTACCAGTTAAACCACTATCCCCATTGGGACCACCAATTACAAAACGTCCCGTTGGATTAATATATACCTTTGTTTTTTCATCGAATAATTCCTTAGGAAGTATTTCATCCAAGACATATTTTCTAATGTCTTTTCTTAACTGATCAATGGTGATATCCTCATCATGTTGGCTGGAAACTACTACCGCATTTAAATGAATTGGCTTGCCCTCTTCATCATATTCTACAGTTACCTGGGATTTACCATCTGGTCTAAGATAGGGAAGTGTTCCATCTTTTCTAACTTTGGTAAGCTGTCTTGTAAGTTTATGAGCCAAGGAAATAGGATAAGGCATGTACTCTTCCGTCTCATTAGAAGCATAACCAAACATCATTCCTTGATCGCCTGCACCTACTAGACTTGATTCTTCCTCCTGATTGAATTCCTTGGCCTCTAAGGACTTGTCCACTCCTAAGGCGATATCCTTTGATTGCTCATCTAAGGCTACAATTACACCACAGGTATTGGCATCAAAGCCGTAATCTGACTTGTCATAACCAATCTCTCGAATGGTATCCCTTACAATTTTTTGAATATCCACATAACCCTTGGTTGTAATTTCACCCATTACTAATACAAGTCCTGTTGTTATGGCCGTTTCGCAGGCAACTCTACTCATGGGATCCTGCTCTATTAAAGAATCTAGTACAGCATCCGAAATCTGATCACAAATTTTATCTGGATGTCCCTCTGTTACTGATTCTGAGGTAAATAATCTCTTTTGCATGTAAGCCTCCTTAATAAAAAAATAGTCCGCATAAGCGGACTTGACTCATAGTGTATCAAATCCTCTTATTGTTCGATTACTCGCTCAGGTTGGCACCTTCCATAAAAGGGGTTGCCGTGACTTCACAGAGCCTTACCTCTCCGTCACTCTGAATAAGAGAAATATTGCTTATATATAAATTTTATTTTCTTAAGAATATACTGAAATAGCTCTTTCGTCAAGAACATTTTAATTATTCATCTTTATTCATCTTTTATGATATGCTTCTATCTCAACTAACCTTTAATTTAAACTTACGAATCGCTTTTGTATCTTCTGAATCCACCTTAATAATATCTGCACCTAGTTGTTGCATCTTATATTCAAAATTCTCATATCCTCGCTCAATATACTCTACATTTTCAACCGTCGTAAATCCTTCTGCCATAAGCCCTGCTAATACTAGAGCGGCTCCACCACGCAAATCTGGAGCATTAACAATAGCACCGGTTAATTTATCTACTCCTTCAATGATAGCAGTATTACTTTCCACTTTAATATTGGCACCCATCCGTGTAAGTTCATCTACATATTTAAAACGATTTTCAAATATATTTTCTGTTACGATACTGGTTCCTTTTGAAACGGACAATAAGGTAGTCATTTGAGGCTGCATGTCTGTAAGAAATCCAGGATATACTAAAGTTTTAACATGAGTATTGCCTAATCGACCACTTACTCTAACTCTAACAGAATCATCAAATTCTTGTACCTCAGCACCAATCTCAAGTAATTTTGCTGTAAAGGCTTCTAAGTGTTTTGGAATCACATTCTTCACCAAAACATCTCCTTGGGAAGCAGCTGCTGCAAACATAAATGTACCTGCCTCGATCTGATCCGGAATGATGGAATACTCACTTCCATGAAGTTTCGGTACCCCTTTGATACGAATAATATCGGTTCCTGCTCCTTTAATATTTGCACCCATACTATTTAAGAAATTGGCTACATCAACAACATGGGGTTCCTTTGCAGCATTTTCAAGAATGGTCTGCCCATCTGCAAGACAGGCTGCTAACATAGTATTAATGGTTGCTCCTACACTGGTGCAGTCAAAATAGATATGGCCACCCTTCAATTCATCCGCATGAGCACATATGGAGCCATGTTCTATTTTTACTTTGGCACCCAAGGCTTCAAATCCCTTGATATGCTGATCAAAGGGTCTGCTGCCGATATTACAACCCCCAGGAAAAGCTACTTGAGCATTTTTATATTTACCAAGTAAAGAGCCCACCAAATAATAAGAGGCTCTTATTTTTCTAACAAAATCAAAATCTACTTTTAAAGATGAAATCTTGCTACCATTAATCTTAACTGTATTTCGATTAATACGGTCAACCTTTGCACCAATCTTTTCAATTGCCTGTAATAATATATCGATATCCTTAATCTTAGGAACATTCTCTATTTTAACTGTTTCATCTGTCATAATAGCAGCAGCGATAATACCTAGGGCTGCATTCTTATAACCACTGATTGTTACCTCACCCATCAGTGGCTTCCCACCTTTAATAATATATTGCTCCATCGCACACCTCAACCAATTTTATTGAACACTAGTTTGTTCATCTTGCATATAAAAACAAATATTTATTTGTTAATTTTTTATCCACTATTTTGATTATACCACAAAGTGTTTTTTTGTAAAATGTTTTTTAATGATTCAAAATAACAAAGCAAGAATCATACAAATCAAACCATATTTATTTACTTTCTTACTTATATTTTGGATTGCATAGACTTTTATATTCAATTTGCAAATATAAAAACTTAGGGAAATCCATCATAGATTTCCATAATTAAATCCTATTATGCTTTCCTTTCATTATACCAAACTTATGCGATTTTGTAACTGATGAATGAACTCTGGACATTCCTTGCTAAGATTTTGAATATTTTCCTGATTATCATCCAAAACAATCGCAATACGACCATCCATATCTTCAATAAATTGCATAATTTCTTCTGTTTTTGAAGCCTTTAAATCTCCAGCCTGATGTATAACCATACAGCAATCCATCAAGGTTTGCTTTTTTGACATAAGATCCAATGTGTTTAATTTGGATGCTGTAATTTTTGCCATTTTTAAACTCTTAATTCTTCCAACTTTATAGAAAAATACAGATAAGGCCTGAATTAATTGAAGCCGATCCCTTTGATTATCACCAGCAACAATCATTAACAAATTCCTACTATGATCCAATAATAATATGTTCTCTAGACAATTCACTAACTGTCCTTTAAAGGATTTCCTATGTAAAAAATCTTTAAAACTTTCTTCCACTGAAAATCCTAGCTTTTGTGAAAGGCTGAGTAATCTCCTTTCATCCTCTTCCCCATCGTCATCCTTTGTTATTTCTAAATCCTCATTATCATCCTGATCCTCTGTATTTAGAATGGTTTCAACCTCTGCTTTTAAATTATCTGCTCTTCTTTTTAAATCCTCGATTATTTTCTTCTTATCTCTCTCACCAGTAAAATAGGCCTTTAACAGTTTTGCCTTCTCTACATATTTTCCCTCACCAAACCAAAGTATGATATCCGAGCATTCATTCACACATTCTTCTTCCATACCAGCTTTATAATAAAGTTTTGCCAACTCATAAGCATATTGCTCAATATATTCTATTTTCTTTAAAATTACAAGAGTTAATATTAATTTTTCAAAGGGTTCGCCCTTGATTTTATCAATTTTGTAACGAAATATGTACTTATAAGAATCCTTTGGAGCAATTTCTATAAATTCCTCCAAATATTTTTCTGCATCATCGATATAACGCAGTTTTATAGCTACTGTTACCAATTGATAGATAACCTTTTTTGTCTTGTGCTTATCATAGATTTTTAATAGAAATTCATAGGCTTCTTCATACCTTCCACTATTCATATAAACATCTACAACAAGGTTTAAGTCCCTTAATTTTTTTATTCTTCCTTTATCAAGGTTATCGCAAATCTTCTGGGCAGATATAAAATCCCCCTCTTTGACTTTTTTCCTAATCTGTTCAAATTTAATAATATTTTCATATCTTCCCATGCTACAACCTCCCTCACTCCTATACGCCAAAGGATAATATATTTCAATCACATAGTATTTACGCCCTCAATTACTATTATATACTATAATTCGATGCACAAAAAGGGGATTTTGTCTTATTTTTTCATTCTTTTTATGAAATTTTGTAATAAAAAAAGAAATGCCCCAGCATTTCTCATAATTTTATATTAAATTCCGTGCGTCCTTCTTTGAATGATTACCATAGGCGTTACCTTTACAGTTAACTCGGCTCAGGCTTCCTTACGGCACACAGGAGTTTTCGCTTAGTGCTGCTCCATTCCTGGCCTGACACGGTTCACGAATTCCTGTTGCGTAAGACCCAAACGTCAACATCACTTATAAAGGGCTGCCCTACAGCAGATCACCCGAGGAAGAACATCACCCCTGCTGTAGCGGATTGCAGGTACAGGGCACCGCTATCTCCCCGGCTGCACGGAAATTTTTTGACTTATTTAATTGTAGAAATTGCAGCAACAACTGCAAATCGTATGCCCAGTATAAAACTTTTAACCTAAGTTGTCAACCCTCAAGCTTTTCCTTTTTATTTCTAATTCTTAACTCACGAAAGAATTTTTGTAAAATATCGGTACACTCTTTTTCCATAATACCAGTGGTCAATTCCACCTGATGATTGAACTCTTCCATCTGTAATAAATTCAATATAGATCCAGCACAACCGGCCTTGGGGTTCATGGTACCAACGACCACTTTTTTTATTCTTGCTTGTACAATGGCACCTGAGCACATCTGGCATGGTTCCAAGGTTACATACATAATGCAATCTTCCAGTCGCCAGTCTCCCATAACTTTACTAGCCTTTTCAATTGCGATTAATTCCGCATGGGCAAGAGTTGTTTTTTTGGTATTTCTTTTATTATAGCCTCTGCCAATTATTTTATCCTGATATACAATTACACATCCGATTGGTACTTCTCCCAGAAGGTAAGCTTTATTTGCCTGCTTTAGTGCCTCCCGCATAAATTTTTCATCCATTGACTATCGGTTCCTTTTCTTATGGACTATCATAAATAAATCTGATATATTGATTTTATCATAAGCATTTTGAGGTGACAATATGCAAATCAATGGCTTTAACAAACTTACCTTATTAGATTACCCAAAACATCTGGCTGCTACCATATTTATCGGTGGATGTAATCTTAGATGTCCATTCTGTCATAATGCATCCCTAGTAACCAGTCCTGGATCCCAGCCTGTATTTCCAAAAGAAGAAGTTCTGTCTACCCTGGCTAAAAGAAAAGGCATCTTAGAAGGTGTTTGTATCACTGGAGGGGAACCGACCCTTTATACAGAGCTTCCTGATTTTATTAAAGAAATAAAAGATCTGGGTTTTAAAGTAAAATTAGATACCAACGGTACCAATCCCTCCATGATGAAGAGCTTGGTAGCTGACAAACTTATTGATTATGTAGCCATGGATATTAAAAATTCAAAAGAAAAGTATCCCCTAACATCCGGAATTCAAAAGCTATCCATAGATAAAATAGAAGAAAGCATTTTCTATCTTTTATCAAATTCAGTGGACTACGAATTCCGTACCACAGTAGTTGCAGAACATCATCAAGAAAGTGATATGCACTCCATCGGCCAATGGATTCAAGGAGCCAAGTCCTATTATTTACAAGCATATCAAGATTCAGGTGATATACTATCTCCCGGTTTAAGCTGTCCACCAAAAGAAACCCTATTAAGATTTACCCATATTCTATCCGATTACATAGAATATGTTGCTCTTCGTGGAATAGAATAAAATAGTAATAGGTAAGGGGCATNGTCTATGACTAAATTAGAAACGGATTCTTTGCTACTTAAAACCTTGTATAAAGACTCGGCTTCTATGGTTTTAGATTTTTATAAAGATAATAAAGAAATCTTTGAACCCTGGGAACCAGAACGAGCGAATAATTTTTATACCCTCGCTTATCAAAAAGCTTCCCTTTCTGCTGAATATCATCTGATGCTAGAAGGAAAGCTTTTAAGGTATTGGGTTTTTTTAAAAGATAATCCGAATCAAATCATAGGTTCTGTATGCTTCCAGAACTTTCTTATGGGACCCTATCGTAATTGTAGCCTGGGTTATAAATTTGATTACCGCTATCATCATCAAGGATATGCTTACAAAAGTGTACGAAAAGGAATTGAATACATGTTTGAGCAAAGGCATATGCATCGAATAGAGGCATATATTATGCCAAATAATCTACCATCCATAAGATTAATTGAGCGTTTACATTTTCATTTTGAAGGTTTATCTATTTCCTATGCTAAAATAGCTGGTAAATGGACAAATCATAATTGTTACGCCTTGATTAACCCAAAAGAGATTCTATAATTTTATAACAACATACCAGTAACCAAAATCTCCAGGCTTCAATTCTCTTTTACGAATGGATTTAAAATGATCAAAGCCAAACATCTTTGCCATAAATCGTTCCCTATTGTGATAGACCCCAGGTACGCCTAAAATGTAACGGCTGCCATACTGATCCTGCATTTTGGCAAATATCAAGTGCCGGTAGCTGTAAAAACCATGAAGAAGAAAACTATTATTACTAAGCCCCCAAAGCTGTGAAGGCAAATATCCGATATCTTTGGGTTCGATCTTTACACAAATGGTAACTTGGTTATCCTCAAAAGGATACATTCTTGGATAATGATTAAAGAACTTAAGGGCGATGGGATGCTCCTGACTAGCATCTTCTTCGTCTCTTTTCTTTTCCCCTTCTATTCTATCACCACTTTGTTTGAAGGCTCCTACTTCTTGCTCCATAGCCTTTTCTAAGACTTGTTCCCTTTCTTCTTGAGACAAAGTTTCCTTCTCTTCCTGATGGGATTCCTCCTCCGCTTCTATTTTTCCATGGGTGTTATCCACATCAATCGTTCTTTCCTCTTCTTCCACCTTGCCTTCTTTTAATACTTCCTCTTCCATGAGTAATTCGTTTTTCGCAACTTTTTTGCCCTCAGGATTCTCTTGTATGTTTTTTGTAGACGAATCCTCATCCTTGGATAGGAGAATGTTACCCAAAGGATCCTTGGGATACTTCTCTAACTGGGAAGCTTGGCTAATCCCTAGCCGTTCTACCGTCTTCCATCCTCTAGGCATCTTATACTTAGGGATACAATCCTCCTCATGAGCGGATCGAAGAATTTCTCTCCCCTTTTCCTCCTGGATTTGACTGGCTTCTATGTATGCATATAGATCTGAGACCTCATGTTTAAGTTCTGGAGGACTTTCATCCCTCTGGATTACTTCTGTCTTATCCTCTTTAGGCTTAAGAGCTTCCATGACCTCCCTTGCAACGATTGGTTTATCATCCCATTCTGTTCCAAAGAAAATTCTTTCATTCAGAAAAAGCAGTATCCCACCGATATCGGAAAGACCATATCCGGAGCCCATAATATTGTTTCTATCCATTATAAATCTAGTATCAATCAAATGACCTTTTAGTACAGCATCACCCAGGTATATTAGTTCCACATCCCCTGCCTTTCTCTGTATCAGATAGGTGGGAAAAATGCTATCCGGTTGCCCAAGCAACTGCATGTGCAAGGTTATTTTGCACTGTCCGCCCCTTGCCTCGATCCTTGCATACCCTATATTTTTTCTCTTAACCCCGTCCTCATATTGATACATATAAGAAACCATCCGTTTATAATCAGCCAAAAAATCACTCCTTATCTTCCCTATATTCGAATTCCAATTTCTAGATTCTATTCAATATATTCCAAGGATAGTCCCTTTATTACACTTCTTAGCACTGAAGAAGCTGAAGTGATTATTAGCATATTAAAAAACAGCTCCTTTCTTCTAAGAAGAAATAGGAAGCTGTTTTTAAAATTAAAGTCTTAACTTGGTTTAAACTTACTACTAAATTACTGCAAGCTAAACCCCTCTGATTTCCTTATGAAACTCTTGTAATGATTTCACACCCACAGCGCTATTGCTTTTTATTTCTTTGATGCCTGCTATGGTTGCCTTGGCTGCTGCTATGGTAGTTACATAACTAATCTTTGCCTTAATGGCTGCCTTACGAATATAACTATCATCGTTGGCACTTCTCTTATCAATGGGAGTATTGACAATAATATCAATCTTACCATTGGTTACCGCATCTATGATGTTTGGTCTACCTTGATGTAATTTAAATATCTTTTCTGCCTTAATGCCATTTTTTTTGATCAAGTCATAGGTACCTCCAGTGGCTAAGATCTGGAAGCCTAAATCTGCAAAGCCTTTTGCTACTTCTACAACCTCTGCTTTATCACGATCATTTACACTGATTAAAACAGTACCGGAAAGAGGAAGTGGGGTTTTGGTTGCTTCTTGTGCCTTATAAAATGCTTCCCCGAAGGTTGTAGCCAATCCAAGAACCTCCCCTGTGGAACGCATTTCTGGGCCTAAGACAGGATCCACCTCTGGAAACATATTAAAAGGAAATACGGCTTCTTTGACCCCATAATGGGAAAACTTACTTTCCTTTCGATTAGCAATCGGGGATGGTCTTCCTGTTATCTTTCCAACAATAATCTCAGTGGCTAACTTTACCATCTGTATATTACATACTTTGGATACCAGTGGAACTGTCCTTGAAGCCCTCGGATTTGCTTCCAGAACATATACCTTATCATTTTCAATGGCATATTGCATATTCATAAGACCACATACATTTAATTCCTTGGCAATCTTCATGGTATACTCTTTTATGGTATTAATATTTTCTTCTGATATATGAAGGGATGGTATCACACAGGCAGAGTCTCCAGAGTGGATACCAGCCAATTCTATATGTTCCATAATTGCGGGTACAAAGGCATCTACTCCGTCACTTATGGCATCTGCTTCACATTCTAAGGCATTGTGTAAGAAGCGATCGATTAAAATTGGTCTGTCTGGCGTTACCCCTACGGCTGCCTTCATATATACCTCAAGGCTTTCATCATCATGAACAATCTCCATCCCCCTACCTCCAAGCACATAGGAGGGACGTACCATCACTGGATAACCTATTTTTCTAGCAATTTGTAAAGCTTCTTCCACATTGACAGCCATACCGGATTCCGGCATAGGAATTTGTAATTGATCCATGATTTCACGGAAACGATCTCGATCCTCAGCTAAATCAATGGTCTCGGGTGAGGTACCCAGAATATTTACTCCATTGTCTCTTAACTCTGCTGCCAAGTTTAAGGGTGTTTGTCCTCCAAATTGAGCAATTACTCCCAGAGGCTTCTCTTTTTCGTAAATACTTAATACATCCTCCACGGTTAAGGGTTCAAAATACAATTTATCGGAGGTATCATAATCCGTTGAAACAGTTTCTGGGTTACAGTTAACCATAATCGTTTCAAAGCCTAACTCTTTTAAGGCAAAGGCTGCATGAACGCAACAATAGTCAAATTCAATCCCTTGTCCAATTCTATTGGGTCCTCCTCCCAGAATCATAACCTTAGGTTTATCCGAAGTCTGAGACAAATCCTGATTTAAGTGGTAGGTAGAATAATAATATTTGGCATCCTTAGTACCACTAACATGTATTCCATCCCAAGACTGTACAATTCCCCCNTTGATTCTAGCTTTACGAATTTCACTTTCATGAATGTCTAATATTTGACTTAAATACTTATCTGAAAAGCCATTTTCTTTGGTAGTCTTTAAAAGTTCTAGCGGTGGTAGCGATCCCTGATATGCTTTTAATGCTTCTTCTTCATCTACTAATTCCTTCATCTGCTCAATAAAATATGGTTTAATTTTGGTCAACTCATGAAGTTGCCCCACCGTTGCACCTTTTCTTAAGGCCTCATACATAATAAATTGACGCTCACTGCTTGCTACATGGAGCATATTTAAGAGATCATTTTTTGACTTGCTTGCAAAGTCCTTTGCATACCCCAGTCCGTAGCGACCAATTTCTAGACTTCGTATGGCCTTTTGAAATGCTTCCTTATAGGTTTTTCCTATACTCATAACTTCGCCCACAGCACGCATCTGGGTACCTAGTTTATCCTCTGCCCCTTTGAACTTTTCGAAGGCCCAACGGGCAAATTTTACTACCACATAATCTCCATTGGGTACATATTTATCTAAGGTTCCATACTTACCACAAGGAATATCCTCTAAATTAAGGCCCACTGCTAACATGGCGGAAACAAAAGCAATGGGAAAACCTGTTGCCTTGGAAGCAAGGGCTGAAGATCTTGAAGTTCTGGGGTTTATTTCAATAACAATAATCCTACCGGTTTTGGGATCATGGCCAAATTGAACATTGGTACCACCAATCACCTGGATGGCTTCTACAATCTTATAGGCCTGTCGTTGTAATTCCATTTGTAATTCCTTAGAAATGGTCAACATTGGAGCGGTACAGAAGGAATCCCCGGTATGCACTCCTAGGGGATCTACATTTTCTATAAAACATACGGTGATCATTTTTCCACTGGAGTCCCGGATTACCTCCAGCTCTAGTTCCTCCCAACCAAGGATGGACTCTTCTACCAAAACCTGTCCTACCATACTAGCTTGAAGACCACGAGAAACCACGGTTTTTAATTCTTCCACATTATAAACCAGGCCACCTCCGGCACCACCCATGGTATAGGCCGGACGAATAACAACCGGATAACCCAATTCATCTGCAATTGCAAGTGCTTCCTCTACGGTATAAGCTACTTCACTTCTTGCCATCTCAATACCAAGTGAATTCATGGTTTTCTTAAATTCAACCCGATCTTCCCCCCGCTCTATGGCATCCACCTGAACTCCAATAACTTTTACATTGTACTTCTCTAGAACACCGGCTTTACTCAACTCCGCACAAAGATTTAAGCCCGATTGACCCCCTAGATTGGGTAAAAGAGCATCTGGTCTTTCTTTTTCAATAATCTGAGTTAGCCGTTCCAAATCCAGGGATTCAATATAGGTAACATCCGCTGTGTCTGGATCTGTCATTATGGTTGCAGGATTTGAATTAACCAAAACAATTTCATAACCTAACTTTTTCAGCGCCTTACAAGCCTGTGTGCCGGAATAGTCAAATTCACATGCTTGCCCTATAATAATGGGGCCTGATCCAATAATTAAAATCTTGTTTATATCTTCTCTTTTCTTCATACCAGATCCTCCTTCTGCTCTATGTAATAAAAAAGGGCAAAAAAAATTTGTTTTTTTCTCCCTAGCAGCAATACTTTACCATGTTTATTGTTATATATCATAATTGATAACTTATAAATATGCAAGATTTATTTTTATAAATTTTTATTTTAATTTCTTTTATAAGTATAACTTATGGTTCTTATTAATCCAAACATATAAGAGAGTTACATATTTATGCAATAGAATAATTATTTATTAACCACGGAATACTTTTGTCCT
>JGI24709J26583_10002755_pt1 | contig 14250 bp, 10 predicted proteins | sample BioPla2DNA1_FD_26583 | JGI IMG/M metagenome (IMG submission 26583) | reverse complement strand
TAAGTATGAAGCAACAACACCACAGGCGGCTGCAGCACCAAAAACAGCTGATAGCACAAACATTGCTCTTATCATCGCAGTTATGGCTGCTATGGGATGTGTAGTAGTTGCTACATCAAAGAAGAAAGCTAACAGATAGTTTGAATCTTGAAATATAATTAAGACTTTAGAGAAAGTCCTTACACATTATTTGTAAGGACTTTTTTTACCTAGAAAACACAGTTTTACCTCATTATGTTTGGATACCTGGCTACAGGTTTGAAAATCCATATAAAGCTAAGATTTATTATATATAATAATATTATTTTATGTGATACTCTTAGCGGGAAAGAAAGACAAAGAGAAGGAGGGACTATTTTCATGAAAAATGTGAAAAGAAGAGTTCACGCATTGTTCCTTGCAGTAGTTATGATGATTACTGGTGTGTTATGTTACTATACACCAGCAACCGAAGTAAGTGCAGCAGGATCATCAAAGGTAATTTTCCACTACCAAAGAGAAGATAAAAATTACGACGGATGGGATATTTACTGCTGGGAGGCAGAGCCATCTGGTGGTGCTAAAGCTGTAGCATTTACAGCTGAAGACAGTTACGGTAAAATAGCAATTTACGAAACAAGCGCAGATATTTCATCTTTAGGCTTTATCGTTCGCCAAGGTGGAGCCGATTGGTCTAGCAAGGATATTGCGGATGACAGATTTGTGACAGTAACTAATGGCGTAGCAGAAGTTTGGCTTACAAGTGGTGTTGAATCATATGACATTACAGCTCCAGCAGGATATGAACCATTTGATATGTCAAAGGTTGGCAATACTACAGGTGAATCTACAGCAACACCAACAGGTGAAGGGGATCTCTCAATTAGGCTTCATTATCATAGATATGATGAAATATATGATAACTGGAATGTTTGGATGTGGCCTGAAGCTGGCGATGGCGAAAGAGTAGACTTTACTGGTGCAGACGAATTTGGTCCTTATTTAATTAAAAATGTTGATGCATCAGTAGCAAAATATGGTTTCATTGTTAGACTTAATGAATGGGATCAAAAAGATTGTGATATGGATAGATTTATCGATACAACAAAGGCAGTAGATGGTGTAGTTGATGTTTGGATTGTTCAAGCAGACGAAACAATTTACTATGATTACAGTGAAGTAGATTTATCACCAAGATTCCTTGGCGCTTCTCTTGTAACAGCAAAGAGAATTGCAGTTAAGACTACAACACCTATTGATACAGAAGATCCAGAATCAGTTAAATTATTTACAGTAAAAGATACTGATGGTAACGAATACGAGATTATGAATGTATTCTCTACAGCAGGTGTTTCAAGCTCATTTAACATTAATATGCAGGAGCCACTTGATCTTGGAAAGAGCTATGTTTTAAGTTCAGAAGAGTACGGTGAAACAGCTATCACATTCGGTGAGGTTTACTCTTCATCAGACTTTGAGGAAGCATATACTTACGAAGGCGATGACCTTGGTGCAAACTGGTCAGCAGATAGCACAACATTTAAGGTTTGGTCACCATCTGCATCTAAAATTGTTTTAAATCTCTATGACAATGGCACAGATGGAGATGCATACGAAACAGTAGAAATGACTAGAGGCGAAAAAGGCGTTTGGGAAGCTACAGTTTCCGGCGATTTAAACAAAGTTTATTACACATATACAATAACAAATGCTGGTGCAGAAAGAGAAGCAGTAGATCTTTATGCTCGAACAACAGGCGTTAATGGTAAACGTGGTATGGTTATTAATCTTGCTTCAACAAATCCAGATGGATGGGAAAATGACAAGAGACCAGAATACATTAAATCAAATGCTGACGCTATTATCTATGAATTACACATTAGAGATTTCACTATTGATGAAAGCTCGGGCGTAACAAACAAAGGTAAGTACATTGGACTTGCAGAGACAGGAACAAAGAACTCTGCTGGTTTATCAACAGCACTTGACTACATTGTAGATTTAGGTATTACTCATGTTCAGGTATTACCTATGTATGATTATTCTCCAAACTCAGTAGATGAGACAAAGCTTGACCAAGAGCAGTTCAACTGGGGATATGATCCATACAACTACAATGCTCCAGAAGGTTCATACTCAACAGATCCATACAATGGTGAAGTTAGAATTAACGAAATGAAACAAATGATTCAGGCATTCCATGCAAATGACATTGGCGTAATTATGGACGTTGTTTACAACCATACAGCTGAATCAGAAAATTCATACTTCCAGATGACAGTACCAGATTACTTCTACAGAATGACAGAAGATGGAAACTTTTCTAATGCTTCTGGTTGTGGTAACGAAGTAGCATCTAATCGTTCAATGGTTAGAAAATACATCGTTGATTCAGTAGTTTACTGGGCAAGCGAATATCATATTGACGGTTTCAGATTTGACCTTATGGGTATTCATGATATCGAAACTATGATAGCAGTAAGAGATGCATTACACGAAATTGATCCAGACATCATGGTTTATGGTGAAGGATGGACAGGTGGAGATAGTACTCTTTCAGCAGCAGAACGTGCAATGAAGGTTAATGTAGAACTTATGGATAAAGTTGGTGCGTTTAGTGATGATATTAGAGATGGTATCAAAGGTAGCGTATTTGACAAAAAAGATAAGGGATTTGCTACAGGTAAATCAGGTCAAGAAGAAAGAATTAAATCAGGTGTAGTTGGTGCAACTCCATATGAAGGTATCAACTGGTCAGCAACTGGCACAGACCTTGGTGCATCATGGACAGCTTCACCAGTTCAGGCAATTAACTATGTTTCTTGTCATGATAACTTAACACTTTGGGATAAACTTTCATCATCTAATCCAGATGATACAGATGCAGTTAGACTTGCAATGAACAAGTTAAGCGCAAGTATTGTTTACACGGCACAGGGTGTACCATTTATGCTTTCAGGTGAAGAAATTTTACGTAGCAAGCCAAATGATACAAACACAGGCTTTGTAGAAAATAGTTACAAGTCTTCTGATTACACAAACAGCATTAAGTGGGATACATTATCAGATGAATTAGTTGCTGATTCTCTTGCATATTACAAGGGATTAATTGCATTCAGAAAAGCTCACGCTGGACTTAGAATGACAACAGCCGAAGACGTATCTACTAACCTTGTATTCCTTAGTGATCTTGGTGAAAATGTGGTTGGATTTGTAATTGAAAATCAGCCAAACAACGAATGTTCAGATGTTATCTGTGTTATCTACAACGCAAACACAGAGGCAGTAGATGTTAAAGTACCAGACGGCGAATGGAAAGTTTGCATCAAAAATGGTGTAGCTGGAACAGATGCTATTGAAACATTTACAGGAAATTCAGTTAAAGTAGATGGTATTTCATGTCTTGCTATGGTTCAGGGCGATTTACTTCCAAAAGATACAGTTAAAGATGATTCTTCATCATTCCCAACAGGACTTATTGTACTTATTGTTGTAATCGTACTTATTCTTATCGCTGGTATTGTATTCTTCATCATAAAGAAAAAAGGCAATAAGAAAGAAGAAGATGCAGCAGATGTAACTACAGGAGCAACTGCAACCGCAGCAGCAACCACAGCTACAACAGATGTAGAAGCAGCTCCAGAAGTAGCTCCAGTAGTAACACCAGTAGAAGAACTTGGAATTATTGATGTTTCATTAGAAGAAGTTGGAGAAGATGTAGCAGCAGTTATAGCTACACTTGTAGAAACAACAGACCTTACAACAGAAGAAGCAACTGCTAAAACACAGGCAGTTCCAGTTATCATAAAGTCAGGTTTATCTGCAACAGAAGCAGCATCAATCAAGGTTCAACTTGAAGCTGTAGGAGCAAAAGTTACATTACACTAATATAAAATTAAATCTTTAAGTTTATTTTAAAGGCAACATATCAATAGATATGTTGCCTTTTTTGTGTCCAAAATCTGTTATGTTTTGTGCTTTTATCTTTTTATGTTGTTATATTAATAAACGATGTAAAAGTATGCAAAAGAAGTTTGATTATGCTTTTGACAGTTATATGCGCTGGATGTGGAAAAAAAGGAGCGGATAGTAAGGAAAGTAACAGTAACCGAACCACCGAGAATCAACCCACAACTACAGAAACTAAAGAGGAAGTTACCAAAGACTTCAATGTTAGTGCAGTGAAGATTGGAGTATATTTTGGTGGTGAGGAATATACTGGTGAAAACGTCGATGATATTAGAGTATTAACAGCAGTTCTTGATGGGATGACCAAGGTTGATTCCTACAACGACCTAGAGGGTGGCTATAATGTAAACCTCTACGTGGATGATAATATTAAATATGAAATCGTAGTTATTGGAAACGAAATAAGATTAATGGAAGGTGAGGACAGGTATTTAAAAGAGATATCTGCCAAAGAATCCTCAGAGATTGTAGAAATGCTTAAAGTGTATTATCCAGGAGATTTAGAAGATTAAATATGTAGTAATGGTTAAATACTGCATGAATATTGTGCCAAACAAATACCCCATCCATTCAGATGAACTTCTGAGTAGATGGGGTTTCATAATCCTATATAATTTGAAATTTCTCTAATGCATTGAAGATTCCATCCTCATAAATAGAATCAGTCACATTAGGAATGTGTTCTAGCAAATCTTTCGATGAATTTCCCATCGCAATACCGCAACCGACAAAACGTAACATATCAATATCATTCAGACTATCTCCGAAAGCATAGGTATTCTCTTGTTCAATTCCCATATGTTCCAAATATTTTTCAATACCAATAGCTTTGTTGGTATACATTGGAATAAATTCAAACAGTAAGCGACCGTGCTGTATAATATTAAAGTCAGAAGAATATTTGTCCATAAGCATTTCTTTGTTACATTCGGCACCAGGTCTACAACTTACCTTTGCAACATTTAATTGGCTGTAATCATCAGGTATTGGCTGCAAACCGATACTTGCTTGTCCGAAATAGCTAGAAAGAACCTTTAAATATGATTCATCCTCTACATCATTGTCAAAATAAGAGCATAAATGACCCTCAGGAAGTGGGATAAAGCCAGCATTTCTCATATCAGTAATAAGTTCCATAGCTATGGCATTGTCAAGATTTTTGCAGTAGATATTTTCACCATTGCATTCGACGTAAGTACCTGCACCTGCAATAATGCCGTCAAATCCAAGGGAAATAATATTGTCAGGAACCATTGACCTTGCCCTGCCAGTGCAGATAACAACCTGTACACCCGCCTTTTTTAGCTTGTCTATAGCCTCAATAGTAGATGCGGGAACTCCACAATCGGGCAAAAACAGCGTGCCATCTATATCAAAAAATACAGCTTTCTTTTTCATTTGAATCCTCAACTTTCTGTAGATGCAAAATTTCATCCTTATTTCTAATTTTTATTTAAATAGTTTTTTTGATAGCTTTATTTGAATATTTGTGCCAGTACTATCTTAACTATAATGGATGATTTACGCAAGTGTTACTTTTAGGTAGTGTTGTTTTTAGGGAAATTCCCTTATAAATCAAAAAAGGCTAGTAAGACAGTAGAATTTTATGGTATACTAGACCAGTCGCAGGCATAATAATCATAATAGCATAATAAAACACAAATCAAGTAATTATACGGATATTGTGATTTATATAAATGAATTGGATGTATTAGATATGAAAATTACAGAATTTAAAGATAAACTTGTACTAGAGCAGGTAGCGGATTTTGATGTTGGTCAGACATTGGAGTGTGGTCAATGTTTCAACTTTGAGAAGCTAAAAGAGAATGAGTATGTGGTGTTGGCACTGGGGCATTTACTTCACATTAAGCAAGTTGCAGATACAGTGACAATGTTTAATACTACACTTGATGAGTACGAACTGATTTGGAAGAATTACTTTGATTTGGATAGAGATTATGGCGATATAAAAAGGACTCTCAAAGAGGCTGATGAGCTTCTTGTCCCTGCTATTGATGCAAAGTGGGGAGTTCATATCCTGAATCAAGAATTTTCTGAAAACCTAATGTCTTTTATTATTTCTCAAACAAAGCAAATAACCCAGATTAAACAAATTGTTAGGATGATTTCTGAAAAATTCGGGGAATTTGCAGGTGAGATTGATGGCAAGAAGTACTACTTGTTTCCAGAGATTTCAGTATTGAAAAATATGACTCAACAAGATTTTTTGGATTGCAAAACAGGATTTAGAGCCCCATACCTTGTAAATGCTGCAGCATTTTTAACACCGGAGATGAATGGAGAATATTTTAGCAGCAAGACCTACGAAGAAGCTAAAAAGGAACTTCTGTCCATCAAGGGAGTAGGCGAGAAGGTTGCTAATTGTGTGCTGCTTTTTTCATTAGGATATAGGAACGCATTTCCTGTTGATGTATGGATTAAGCGAACAATGGAAGACTTGTATTTCCACAAAGATACTAGGGTAGATATTATCCAAAAATTTGGAGAAGAACGCTTTGGTGATTTGGGTGGATACGCTCAACAGTACTTATTTTATTATGGTAAATCTAAATAATCTGTAATAAATGATTTACTTAAAAAAATTAATATTTTATAAAATGAACAAAAATAGTACTTTAGTACTATTGAAATAATTAATCTTTGGAATTAAAATACATTACAGAGGTTAGCACTCAAACAAAAAGAGTGCTAACAGAATAAAAATAACAGTCAGATAGGAGGACATTCAAAATGAAATTAATACCATTAGGAGACAGATTAGTACTTAAGCAAGCAGTTGCAGAGGAAACAACGAAGTCAGGTATTGTTTTACCTGGTCAGGCGCAGGAAAAACCACAAGAGGCTGTTGTAGTTGCAGTTGGTAAGGATGTTAAAGGTGAACTTAGCGAGGGCGATAAGGTTATTTACTCTAAATACGCAGGAAGCTCAGTTAAGGTAGATGAAGAAGAACTTATGATCATTAAAGAAGAAGATATCTTAGCAGTTATTAAGTAATGAGCGACGAATGTCGATCACAGGTTTTGTCTGTGATATAATGAACGCATATAATATATTTGTTTTGAAAGGAAGGTAATTTAACATGGCAAAAGAAATTAAATATGGCGCAGAAGCTAGAAAATCATTAGAAGAAGGCGTTAACAAATTAGCTAACACCGTAAAAGTAACATTAGGACCAAAAGGAAGAAATGTTGTTTTAGATAAATCATTTGGTACCCCACTTATTACAAACGATGGTGTTACTATTGCAAAGGAAATCGAACTTGAAGATGCAATGGAAAATATGGGTGCACAGCTAGTTAAAGAGGTTGCTACAAAGACAAATGATGTAGCAGGTGACGGAACTACTACAGCTACAGTATTAGCGCAGGCAATGATTAACGAAGGTATGAAAAATCTTGCTGCTGGTGCAAATCCTATCCTACTTAGAAAAGGTATGAAGAAAGCTGCGGATTGTGCTGTTGAAGCTGTCAAGAAGCAGTCAAGCAAGATTACAGGCAAAGAGCAGATTGCAAGAGTTGCAGCTATCTCAGCTGGTGATGATTTGGTAGGTCAGATGGTTGCTGACGCTATGGAAAAAGTTTCAAATGATGGTGTTATTACTATCGAAGAATCTAAGACAATGCTTACAGAACTTGACCTTGTAGAAGGTATGCAGTTCGACAGAGGTTATATTTCAGCTTATATGTCAACAGACATGGAAAAGATGGAAGCAAACCTTGAAGATCCATACATTTTAATTACAGATAAGAAGATTACAAATATTCAAGAGATTCTTCCAATACTCGAGCAGATTGTACAGTCAGGTGCAAAATTATTGATTATTGCAGAGGATATTGAGGGCGAAGCTCTTACAACTCTTATTGTTAATAAACTTCGTGGTACATTCAATGTTGTTGCTGTTAAGGCTCCGGGCTATGGCGATAGAAGAAAAGAAATGTTAAAGGACATTGCTATTCTTACAGGTGGTCAGGTTATTTCAGAAGAACTCGGACTTGAACTTAAGGACGTTACAATGGAGCAATTAGGCCGTGCTAAAGGCGTAAAGGTTCAAAAAGAAAATACAGTTATTGTAGACGGATGCGGAGATAAGGCTGAAATCACTGGTAGAATTAGTCTTATTAAATCTCAGATTGAATCTACAACATCTGAATTTGATAGAGAGAAACTTCAGGAAAGACTTGCAAAACTTGCAGGTGGCGTAGCTGTTATCAGAGTTGGTGCAGCAACAGAGACAGAGATGAAAGAGAACAAACTCCGTATGGAAGATGCTCTTAATGCAACTCGTGCCGCAGTTGAAGAGGGTATTGTAGCAGGTGGTGGTTCAGCATACATTCACGCTTCTAAGAGTGTTGAACAGATTGTAAATGAACTTGAAGGTGATGAAAAGACTGGTGCTAAGGTTGTCCTTAAGGCACTTGAAGCTCCATTATACGCTATTGCTGAAAATGCTGGTCTTGAAGGCTCAGTTATTGTTAACAAAGTGAAAGAATCAGAAGTTGGAACAGGATTTGATGCATACAACGAACAATATGTTTCTATGGTTGATGCAGGTATTCTTGACCCAGCTAAGGTTACAAGAAGTGCATTACAGAACGCAACAAGTGTAGCTTCAACATTACTTACAACAGAATCAGTAATAGCACAAATCAAAGAAGAAATCCCAGCAATGCCAGCAGGAGCAGGCGGCGGAATGGGAATGATGTAAATCAAGGAGGATACCTTCGTGGGTGACAAATATGCAGAAGTACTTATCAAAAAGAAAACCGATAATGTTGCATTAATATGTAGACTGGTTTTAGTTCTTGTAACTATTTTTATTGCATTGATGAGCATAATGTATGTTCCATCAGTAAGCGTGCTTGTAATAACTCTATTTATATATTTGACATACATTGTATTTAAGAATACAGATGTAGAGTTTGAGTATTCATTTGTCAACGGTCAGTTGGATATAGAATGCATTTATGGTAAAAAGAAAAGAAAACCAGCAAAAAGTTTTAACTTTGATAAACTCGAAGTATTGGCACCTGAAAAACATCAGAAGGTACTTGCTTATGAGAAACGTCAAGGAATAAAGAATTTTAATTATTCATCCGGATACGAAGATAGAGATATTTATATTGCTATTTTAGTAGGTAAGGATGGTTCACTTGGTAGGCTTATATTTGAGCCAAGCGAAGAAATGATTAAAACTATTTATTCTCATACACCAAGTAAAGTTTTTAAAACGGTTGAATAAATCAAGTTTGGTAAAAATACGTAGAGGATGATGAGCAACGCAGAAAATATCCGTAATTTTCCTCGAAATCATAAATGGACTAGTCAATTCGTATAAAAATTAAAAGAATTTTTATTCAAAATAGTTAAAATCGGAATTGACATATCTTTCAAAATCTATTACAATACTAGCAATATTCTTTTACGCGAACTTATTTTATGTAAGTTCGCGTGATTAACATAGTGGGATTTCAAAGTCAATTTGCTTCGTAGTCACTCCGTAATTGATTTGAAATTTGATTTCAAAATACGAAATTGTCACTTACAACCAAATACTATACTATTATTAGAAGAAAGTGAGGATGCAAAATGGGTACAATCGTTGGCGAAGGAATTACATTTGATGATGTCTTATTAGTTCCTGGTTACTCGGAAGTTACACCAAATATGATTGATTTATCAACATATCTAACTAAAACAATTAAGCTTAACATTCCTATGATGAGTGCTGGTATGGATACAGTTACTGAACATAGAATGGCTATCGCGATGGCAAGACAGGGTGGAATTGGCATTATTCATAAGAATATGTCTATAGAAGCGCAGGCAGAAGAGGTAGACAAGGTTAAACGTTCGGAAAATGGTGTTATTACAGACCCATTCTCATTATCACCAGATCATATATTAAAAGATGCCAATGACCTTATGGCAAAATACAGAATTTCAGGTGTTCCGATTACAGAGAACGGTAAACTTGTTGGTATCATTACCAACCGTGATTTAAAATTTGAAACAGATTTCGAAAAAAAGATTAAGGATTCTATGACAACAGAAGGCCTTATTACTGCAAAGCAGGGTATTACATTAGAAGAAGCAAAAGCTATTCTGGCAAAATCTAGAAAAGAAAAGTTACCTATCGTTGATGATAATTTCAACCTCAAGGGACTTATTACAATCAAGGATATTGAAAAGCAGATTAAATATCCATTAGCAGCAAAGGATGCACAGGGAAGACTTCTTTGTGGCGCAGCTATTGGTATTACTAATAACGTTATGGAGAGAATTGAAGCTCTTGTTAAGGTTAAAGTTGACGTAGTAGTTCTTGATTCTGCTCATGGCCATTCAAAGAATATTATGGATACACTTAAGATGATTAAGGCGAAGTATCCAGAACTTCAGGTTATAGCTGGTAATGTTGCAACAGGAGCAGCTACAAAGGCCCTTATTGAGGCTGGTGCTGATTCGATTAAAGTTGGTATTGGACCAGGTTCTATTTGTACAACACGTATTGTTGCAGGTATTGGCGTTCCACAGATTACAGCTATTATGGATTGTTACTCAGTAGCTAAAGAGTATGATGTTCCTGTAATTGCTGATGGTGGTATCAAGTTCTCTGGAGATATGACAAAATCAATCGCCGCAGGTGCTAACGTATGTATGATGGGTAGCATTTTTGCAGGATGTGATGAGAGTCCAGGAACATTTGAATTATTCCAGGGTAGAAAATATAAGGTATATAGAGGTATGGGTTCTATCGCTGCTATGGAAAATGGTAGCAAGGATAGATACTTCCAGACAGAAGCTAAGAAGCTTGTTCCAGAAGGCGTTGAAGGTCGTGTAGCTTATAAGGGAACAGTTGAAGATACAGTGTTCCAGTTAATTGGTGGTATCCGTTCAGGTATGGGTTACTGTGGCGCACCTGATATCGAAGCGCTAAAGACAAATGGCAAATTCGTTAAGATATCAGCGGCTTCATTAAAAGAGAGCCATCCACATGATATTCATATCACAAAGGAAGCTCCAAATTACTCTATAGATAAATAGTAAAAAACAAATTATAGAAATGTCCTACCAGTATAGGTAGGACATTTTTTATAAAACATTAATATGAAAAATTCCCCAAAAAAACCATTCAACAAGCTCATTTACTGGTTAATATAGAGATTATAATATATTTATAAACATTTTATTGGCTAGAATATACTTGTTGTGGTAAAATCTGTCTGTAGCTTATAATGCAACGAAATTATAAAAGAGGTAAATATGTTAGAATTAAAGGACATAAAAAAACATTACGATGTGGGTGGAAATATCACAAAGGCTCTTGATGGCATTTCTGTGTCATTCAGAAAAAAAGAATTTGTTGCTATTCTTGGAACTAGTGGTTCTGGAAAAACAACTTGCCTAAATATTATTGGCGGACTTGATAGATATGATTCTGGTGACTTGATTATTAATGGAAAGTCAACTAAGGATTTTAAAGAGACAGAATGGGATGCATATAGAAATAACACTATTGGATTCGTATTCCAAAGTTATAATCTTATTTCCCATATTGGAATAATTGAAAATGTTGAATTAGGAATGACACTTAGTGGTGTTTCTAAGGATGAAAAGAGAAAAAGAGCATTAGAAGCATTAGAGCAGGTTGGATTAGGCGATCATATGCACAAAAAACCTAATCAGCTTTCAGGTGGACAGATGCAAAGAGTTGCTATTGCTAGAGCATTAGCTAACAATCCTGATATATTACTTTGCGATGAACCTACAGGTGCACTTGATACAACTACTAGCGTTCAGATTATGGAACTGATAAAGTCTTTGTCAAAGGATAGATTGGTTATTATGGTAACTCATAATCCAGACCTTGCAAAAGAATATTCAGATAGAATAGTAGAATTTAGAGATGGTCAGATTATGTCGGATTCACATCCACATAAGGAACAGCCAAAGGAAGATGTCTTCAAACTTAAAAAGACTAGTATGAGTTTTCTTACAGCATTGAAACTATCTTTTAACAATATTAGAACAAAGAAGGGAAGAACAGCCCTTACAGCATTTGCATCAAGTATTGGTATTATTGGTATTGCAGTTATTTTATCATTATCCAATGGTTTCCAGCAACAGATTGATAAGTTTCAGCAGGATGCCCTTGCAGAGTTTCCAATTACAATATCTCAAAGTGCCACTAAGATAGACGAAGAGGCTATGATGCAGTCACATGATGAAATGCATGGCAGAATGACTGGTTCTGTAGAGTTTGCTGATACCGATGAAGTGTTAGCATTTGATCAGGCTGCTGGAATAGTGGATCATAAGAATAACTTCTCAGATGAGTTCATCGATTACTTAGAGAAAGTTGACCCAGATAGCTGTTCAAGTGTTGGATATTTAAGAATTGTTTCTATGAATCTTGTAAGACAGGTAGATGGAAAAGTTATACCTACATCATTTGTTAATTCATTGATGTCAGGAAATATGAATATTACAAGTATGAGTTCAGTAGGTATGTCTTCATACCCAACCACACTTGATCCAAGTAAAGGTACATACCTAGAAAAAAATTATGACATCTTAGAAGGTGAATATCCAAAGGAAGTAACAGATATTGTACTTGTAGTGGATGAGAAGAACAGAGTAGACTACAATGCACTTGTTGCATTAGGATACGATGTTAAAGTTGGCGATACAATTGATTTTAAGGATATTGTAGGAACTACATTCCAGCTTGTAGGCAATGATATATATTACAATACAACTGAATATGGTTCATTTGTACCAAATACAGATTATGCTTCAATGTATAATAAAGAAGGTAATATTACACTTACAATCACAGGTGTTGTAAGAATTAAGAAAGATACAACATTAGGTATCTTAGCAGCTGGAATCGCATATAGCGATGAATTGTGTGAAAAGGTTGTAGATTTACAAAAAGACTCTGCAATTGTTAAGGCACAGCTTGCTAGTGACAAAAATGTTATTACATTTGAAGATTTAGATGAATCAACAAAGAAGTCAATGATTTCATACTTTGGCGGAGATGCTACACCATTTATGATATTTATATATCCTACGTCTTTTGAAGCAAAAGATAATATTATTGAATATTTAGACTCATATAATGAAGGTAAAACAGAGGATGAATCCATTGTTTATTCAGATCTTGCATCAACAATGACAAGTATGACAGGTGGAATTATGGATGCTATAACAATTGTACTTATTGCATTTGCTGCTATTTCATTATTTGTAAGTCTTATTATGATTTCTATCATCACATACACATCAGTTCTTGAAAGAACAAAGGAAATCGGTGTTTTACGTGCCCTTGGTGCTAGAAAGAAAGATATTACACGTGTATTTGATGCAGAGACTACTATTTTAGGTGTGTTCTCAGGTGTGTTAGGTATCGGTATTGCATATGCACTTACATTACCAATTAACGCATTACTGTACAGTATGACAGATCTTGAAAATGTAGCTGTATTANGACCAGNACATGCACTATTCCTTGTNGTTTTAAGTACTATCTTGACAGTNCTTGGTGGACATATTCCAGCAAAAATGGCTGCTAAAAAGGATGCAGTAGAAGCCCTAAGAAGCGAGTAATATTAATAGATATAAACAAACATTTAAAAATAGGTATTTTGTCCCTATATATGGGGATAAAATACCTATTTTAATATTTGAAGCTTTATGGTACAATTAATGAAAATGTGTAGAAAAATTCTAAAGATTGTAGGAGCAAAGAATGAATATTACAGAAAACGATCAGTCTAAAGAAAACCGCATATACAGTGAAGAGGAAGTAACTAAAGTAGAAAAAAAGATAATGGATGATATGAAATATCAAATAAAACGAAGTGAGGCTATTACCAACATTGTCCGGTTACTTGAGAGTGAACAATCGTTTGAAGAAATTGCAGGCGTTATATTAGAAACTATTGGAGAATTCCTAGGTGTATCCAATGTTTCTTTATGTAAATGGTCAGTGGATTACGCTCAGATAATGTGCATAATGGAATATGTACCGGATGGTGGTGAAACTGTTTTTGATAAGATGGCAGTTCTTGCTACACCCGAATTTGTAAGAGAAACAAAAGGATATATAAGGTACGAAAGAAGAGATAGCAAACATCCAGATGATAGGCTGGAGGAACTAGGTGTTCAGGCACTTTTTGGACCTATGTCAATACTTTGGACACAAAAAGTTGAACATTTTCTCTCTGTATGATATTAATACGTAGAGAAAGATTACTAAGCTGCAAGAATCTCATC
>JGI24709J26583_10002750_pt1 | contig 14260 bp, 12 predicted proteins | sample BioPla2DNA1_FD_26583 | JGI IMG/M metagenome (IMG submission 26583) | reverse complement strand
AAAAAAAAGAGCAGCCCCATCTAGTAAGAAATCTACAATATTGTATATTTAGTGAAAATACCATAAAAATTGCATTGACAATTATCTACTATGAGCAATATAATGTAACTAATCAAAATGCTGAAATGTTCAGTAAACTATCCAGCACAGAAAGTAGCGNTATTATTGAGACAGTTTGATTTTGAAACAGTGGCAGATGCACAGAATGATATTGATTTGGGTAATGATTACAACCCCAATTTAATAGTCCTTTCAGGAGCTCAATTACACTTAAAGACAGCTCCTTGCATAATAGAAGCACTCACAGCTAGAGCGGCATCAGGTTTTTATGGGTGGACACCTTCGGATCTTCCTGCCTACTTAAATGCAATTCAGAATTGGATGCAAACAGTAAGACATTATGATATAGACAAACAGTGGATAGTTCCATCATATGGAACACTTAAGGCTATAAGTACAGCCATAAGAGCGTTTACAAATGAAAATGATGGTATTATTATTCAATCACCAGTTTATGTGCTATATGATCGGGTATTAAAAAATACAAAACGCAAAAAAGTTTGTAATTCTTTAATTTATAAAGATGGACATTATGAAATGGATTTTGAGAACCTTGAAAATTTAATGGCGCGGNCTGAAAACAAACTGATGATTTTATGCAATCCCCACAATCCAATTATGGATATTTGGAGTGAAGAAGATTTACGTACAGTAGCAGCACTTGCTAAACAGTATGGTGTTATAGTGGTATCTGATGAGATTTTCGCAGAGCATGCATTTAACGGGCACGAAGTTATACCTTATTCAACGATACCAGAGGCAAAGGACAATTGCATCATCTGTACATCAATTGGTAAATGTTTTAATTTTACAGGTCTAAGTCATTCCAACATTATTATTCCTAATGAAAAAGTTCGTCAGGAATATATTGCTAAGCGAGATGCCGATCACTATGGAAGCTTAGATCCATTTATGTATAACGCTATAATAGCCGCTTACTCAAAAGAGGGTAAAGAGTGGATAGATGCTTTGCTTGAGTTTGTTTCAGGCAATATAACTATTATTAAAGATTTTTTTGACAAATACTTACCCNGTGTAACAATTTGCAGACATAGCGCAGGAACGCTTTTGTGGGCAGATTGTAGAAGCCTGGGCTATACTGAAGACCAGATTCATGAATTTTTATTAAATGAAGCAAATGTAGTAGTTGATCGCGGTAGCCAATACGGAGTAGAAGGCGAATGCTTTTGCCGTTTTCAAGTGGGTATTCCAAGAAGTGAACTTGAAAATGCACTGGAAAGGCTACTAAATGCTCTTAAAAGACGTGGAATAGTCTATGATAGTTGAAACAAGCAATACCAATCTACATAGGGGCCTTTTCTATGTGATGTAGACTAGTATATTGAAGTAAAAACAAAATTCCGAAACTGCTTCCTTGCTGCTATAGTGTTGTACTAGGGAGTAAATATATAGANTCTGTTAGGAGGAAACAAAATGAAAAGAAAGATATTTGCACTATTTTTAGTAATGACATTGCTATTAAGTGTTTTTGTAGGCTGTACGACTACAGGGGACAATGGAAATAACAATGTTGACGTAGTGCCTAATGACAGCAATGGTAAGGTTGACCAATCTCCAAGTGGTGAGAAATTAGCAGATGAGCAGATTTTTACCTTTGTAGGTCACAATGACATTATGACACTTGATGTCAGCAAGATGAATGATGAGATGTCAGCGCTGATAATGTATGCTGTAAACGAAGGACTTATTCGCTATAACCAAGGAAAGATAATCAATGGTATAGCAGAAAGTTATGATATTTCTGCTGATAACACTGTTTATACCTTCCACCTTCGTGATGCAAAATGGTCTGATGGGCAACCTGTAACTGCTCATGATTTTGAATATGCATATTTGCGTCTTTTAGATCCAGAAACAGGCTCTTCACAGGTTGAGGATTTTAGTGCGGTTCTTAACGCAATGGCATATGCCAACGGGGAAATAACCGATACATCTCAAGTTGGTATTAAAGCAGAAGATGATAAAACACTAGTTATTACACTTGAAAAGCCTGAACCATTCTTTTTAGAAGAGATGGCTCAAGGTATAAATTTTTATCCTATACGCAAAGACTATGTTGAAAAGCATGGAGCAAACTATGGTTCAAGCCCTGAAAGCTTTATAGGATGCGGACCATTCACACTTACTGAGTGGGCACAAGGCTCAAATATAACAATGGATAAAAACCCAGAATATTGGGATGCTGATAGCATAATTCTTGATAGAGTGGTTGAATATATTGTTGCAGATGAAAACACCCGCGTTGGTATGTATGATTTAGGTGAGGTTGATGGCATATATAGTATTTCAGCTGTACAGACAGTAAAATATGCCGGCGAGTTTGGTACCCATGCAGGCGGAACTTTGCAACACCTTGTATACATGTCGAAGGAAGGCGCTATTTTAAATAATAAAAATCTTCGTTTAGCATTAAGCTATGCGCTTGATCGTGATTCTATAGTCAATGCGATAGCATCTCCTGGAACAGAAGTTGCCTATAGCATGATAGATCCAAGTATAAACTTTGATGGTGAATCAATAGTAGGGAAATACCCTGCATCTAGCAATGTTCCAGCTAAGGGCGATAAAGCAAAAGCCGAGCAATACCTTGCTGCAGCTTTAGCTGAAATGAACCTTAAGTCTGCTGATGAACTACCTGCTATAAATTATGTTTGCTTGGATTCCCCAACACACAAAGCTTATGCAGAAGCGTTACAGGCTCAGTGGAAAGATGTTATAGGAGTAAATGTTGACATAAACATTATGCCAGTACCTCAAGCAATAGGAAGCTTACTGTCAGGTGAGTTTGATATATTCCTTAACGGTATGGGTACAGGTGTTGCGCCAGAAACACTTTTGAACAACTATACTTTAGGTAATCCTAACAACTACGCTAAGTGGTCAAATCAGGATTACACAGATTTAATGAATGAATCNAAGGCTGCTACAGACTTTGATGTACGTTTTGCAAAACTTCAACAAGCTCATCAGTTGATTTTGGATGAATCTCCTGTATCTCCATTGTGGCTACCAGGTACTGCTTATTTACATCAGGATTATGTTGATGGTATATTCTATGGCCGCCAGACAGGATCCATTGAATTTATATATGCGAGAATACTTGAGCATTAATTTTATTTATTGCTAAGTACGAACTTTATTCGAAAAGAGATTTTGAAATATACTTTTACTAAAAAAGATTTTTTAAAAGCAAAAGTGAACTTTGCGGAGGGATTACTCAGTAATCCCTTCGACAAGTTCTTAAAATGAAATTATTATGTATGATTTAGTATTCCAAAATGATAAATGAGATTTTTCTATAACAGTAGAAAGAATTGAAACAAGTATTTATTTTTTTTACCTGTTATAGAATGATACAGTTTAAATTTTACAAAATGTGAAGTGGATTTTAGTCTATAGATATGTAAAAGTAAAGTTTAGCAGAGGATACGCAAAGGAAAGGAACATGGCATGGTAAGGTACATTCTGAAGCGTTTGGTTATATCAATAATTACAATATGGCTATTAGCAACAGTAACGTTTTTTCTGCTGCGNACATTACCTGGTAATCCATTTCAGACAGAAAAACTATTAACCGTGGAAATGCAAGAGAGAATGATGTCCTATTATGGATTGGACAGGCCCTTAATGGAGCAGTATTTTACCTACATGAAAAATTTGCTCCAAGGAAATTTTGGGTATTCATTGAAATATACAAATCGTACTGTAAACAGCATCATTAAATCTACTTTTCCAGTATCTGCAGAGCTTGGACTCCGTTCGCTTGCTGTTGCACTTCCTATTGGGCTCGCATTGGGTGTNGCTTCAGCACGAAAACGTGGTAAAANAATAGATTATATTTGCGTTGTTATAGCCGTAATTGGTGTATCAATACCAAGCTTTATTATGGGCACATTTTTACAGTACATTTTTGCAATAAAGCTTAAATTATTGCCGGTTTCCCAATGGAAAACAGCAGCACACACTATTTTACCTACAGTTGCACTAGCACTATCTTTAATGGCTACATTAACACGTGTCATGCGCGCTAGCATGCTTGAAGTAACGATGCAGGATTATATAAAAACAGCAAGAGCCAAGGGGCTTGGCGAAGGGCGTATAACCTGGAGCCATCAAGTTAGAAATGCCATGATACCCATATTGACGATGCTTGGACCTATGGTTGCAAGCGTGTTGATGGGTACATTTGTAATAGAAAAAATATTTGCAATACCCGGACTTGGACAGCATTTCGTAAACTCTATTACCGGTCTTGATTATACAATGACAATGGGTTTAACAGTTTTTTATGGAATATTTCTTGTAACAGCTAACTTTATTGTAGACATACTTTATGGGTTAGTGGATCCAAGAATTCGGCTTGCGAAATAAAGGGGGTCAACATGAGTAATATGTCAGTTAAATTGCCGGCTGACGCTTTTAGACCGGTTAAACAAACAAGTGAAACAAGCGAACTTATTACTCGCCCAAGTCTTACGTTCTGGGCAGATGCTCGTCGTAGATTGATGAAAAATAAGGTTGCCATGCTGGGATTAATTATTATTTTTATTATCACATTAATGGCTATAGTTGTACCTGTATTTTCGCAATACTCNTATGAACAACAGAATCTTTCAAACACTAATGCACCACCATCCACTGAGCACATTTTCGGCACTGATTCCCATGGACGTGATCTTTGGGTGCGTGTGTGGTATGGAGCGAGAGTATCATTAGCAGTTGGAGTTTTTGGTTCAATCATCCCAAGCCTTATTGGCATTATAATCGGGGGTATATCGGGATATTTTGGTGGAAAAGTAGACATGATTATAATGAGGTTCATAGATATTGTAATGTGTGTTCCAAACATGATCTACATTATATTGATTACATTATTTATAGGCACAGGGCCTGTTGCCCTAATAATAGCCTTCGCAATAACTGGATGGATGGGTACTGCAAGAAGTGTCCGTGGAATGGTGCTTCAACTTAAGGAGCAGGAATTTGTCTTAGCTTCACGAACACTTGGTGCATCATCATTGTCACTTATATTTGAGCATCTTGTCCCTAACACACTAGGAATTGTAGTGGTAAGTATGACCTTAGGCGTGCCTGCGGCTATATTCCAGGAAGCATTTTTAAGCTTTATAGGACTTGGCATTAAGCCTCCTATACCCAGCTGGGGTCAACTTGCTAATACAGGTATTTCNGTCTTTAGAATTTATCCTTCACAGCTTTTAATCCCTGCAGCTTTAATATCTATGACAATGCTATCTTTCAACCTTTTTGGTGATGGATTAAGAGATGCATTAGATCCAAAACTGCGTATGTAGAGAGGAGAGTAAGATCCTATGTCAAGAAAAATATTAGAAATAAAGGATTTACATTTTTCCTTTGATACGTATGCAGGTGAGGTACAGGCAGTCAGAGGGATATCGTTGTATTTAAATAAAGGTGAGACTCTCGCAATCGTTGGAGAATCGGGATGTGGGAAAAGTGTTACTGTGCAAACCGTTATGAAGCTTGTCCCAACCCCTCCAGGTAGGTTAAAGAGTGGAAAAATAATATATTGTGGTGAAGATATTACACATTACAGTCAAAAGGAAATGCAAAAGCTCAGGGGCAGTGAAATGTCCATGATTTTTCAAGATCCCATGACAAGCTTAAATCCAACCATGCGCATTGGAAGGCAGATAACAGAGGGGATTTTGAAACATGAGAATATTTCACCTGATAAGGCGAAACAACGAGCAATCGAAATGCTTGCAAAGGTAGGTATTGCAAATCCTGAAAAAGGATTTAAGAGGTACCCACATCAATTTTCAGGTGGTATGCGCCAACGAGTTATGATTGCGATAGCATTGGTATGTAATCCAAATGTTCTGTTTGCTGATGAGCCAACAACGGCTTTAGATGTTACTACACAAGCGCAAATACTTGAGCTAATAAACGAGCTAAAACAAGAACTTGAGACATCAGTTGTTATTATAACCCATGATCTAGGCGTTGTTGCTAGAACTGCTGAACGTGTTGCAGTAATGTATGCAGGCAAAATAGTAGAAACTGGTCTTTCAAGGGACATTTTTTATAAACCAAAACATCCATATACATCAGGTTTATTGGAGAGTATGCCTTCGGCTGGACAGGTGGAAAAAACATTGACATCTATTAAAGGCACGCCTCCAGATCTGTTTGCGCCGCCAAAAGGCTGTAGTTTTGCACCTCGTTGTAAATATTGTATGAATATATGCACTCAGACAGATCCTGATGAAGTTCAATTGGAAAATGGACATAAGGTTTCATGCTGGCTTATGAATCCACAGGCAGAAAAGCGTGAATTGCCCGGACGAAAAAGCAGGCTTAGTACACAAAAGCCGCTAAAGGAGGGCATATAGATGGCTAAGCATTTACTTGAGGTTAAAGGATTAAAAAAATACTTCAAGGTTGGAAGAAATCAAATACTACATGCAGTTGATGATGTAAGCTTTAATATAGAACAAGGAAAAACGCTTGGACTTGTTGGTGAATCAGGATGTGGTAAGACCACTGTTGGTCGTACTATTATTAGACTTTACGATGCAGATGGTGGGCAGGTTTTGTTTAATGGTAGGGATGTCCATCAGTTGAACCGTAAAGAGTACAAAGAATTTACAAGAAGTATGCAAATGATTTTTCAAGATCCATACGCAAGCTTAGATCCAAGAAAAACTGTGGGAGCAATAGTTGGGGAGGGCCTTAAAATACACAAATTGTGTGAAACAAGGCAAGAATATACCGAACGTATCTATGAGTTGTTAGAAACGGTAGGGCTATCGAGNGAGCATGCAAGTCGTTTTCCNCACGAGTTTTCAGGTGGACAACGTCAAAGAGTTGGAATTGCACGTGCTCTTGCCGTAAACCCTAAGTTCATTGTTTGTGATGAAGCAATATCCGCGCTTGATGTATCAATACAAGCACAGGTAATAAATCTTCTTGTGGAGCTTCAGGAGAAATTAAAGCTAACATATTTGTTTATTGCGCATGATTTGAACATGGTAAGGCATATTTCCGATGATACTGCCGTCATGTACCTTGGAAAGGTAGTNGAAAAGGCCGAGACAAGTGAACTATTTGAAACACCAAAACATCCATATACAATTGGTCTACTTGCAGCAGCTCCAGAAGCAGACCCTGACTTTGAACAAAGTCGTGCCAAAACTCTTATGTCAGGCGAAGTTGCAAGTCCGATAAACCCGGAACCAATATGCCGGTTNGCTGGACGTTGCCCATATGCAAGACCTAAGTGCAAACAGAATGAGCCTGAGCTAATGGATGTAGGTAATAACCATTATGTTGCATGCTACAAAGTGCAGGAGGGTTGGTAATGAACGGCGAAGTAATGAAAATAGAAAATAAAATAAGACAGCTGGGATACACACTTCCACAATCATCCCCAGCAGGTGCTATATATACGCCAGTTAGAAGAGTTGGAAACACACTTTATGTTTCAGGTCAGATACCTTGGCTTGATGGACAAGTAAAATACTCAGGTAAGGTAGGCAGCGAACGCGATGTTAAATACGGACAAGAGGCGGCTCGACTTTGCATACTCAATATGCTTGCTGCCGTTAAAAATGCTATAGGAGATTTAGATAAAGTTAAGCAAGTAGTAAAGCTTACTGTAATGGTTAGCAGTGAAACGGGTTTTGATAAACAGCATCTTGTAGCAAATGGTGCATCGCAGTTATTGGTTGACATATTTGGACCAGACGGATGTGCTGCCAGAACTGCAATGGGTGTAAACCAGTTGCCGATGGATGTTACCGTTGAGATTGAAGGAATTATTGAAGTAGAGTGAATTTAGAATGTATATAAAATACGCTAATCCGCTGGTAAACTACTGATAGCATACCAAGTGGGAGAACTAATGGTACATTTAAGGTTGTTTGTTCATTTATTATAAACCACTCAATGGTAACTGCTTTACAATTTAAGTTTTAGAATAATCGGGGCTTTATGTTTATTAAAGTTATTAAATGGAAACTAAATAGAAATGTATTAACAAATACTATTATACGAGGAGAATGAAGATGGGCGTTTATGCGTTAATAGGCAGGGTTATTGATGGTGTGAGCGACGTAGCAATAGAAAACGGTCTTGTCGTTGTCATTGATGACACAATAAAATATGCAGGTGAATATAATGAAAAACAGATACCTGAAAATGCAGAAATAATTGAAGCAGGCAGTGGCACTATTTTGCCCGGCTTTATTGATTGCCACGTACATCTTTGTGGAGAAGAGACTGCAGGGGGTAGAAGTACAAGATACGATAAACTACTTGGTGCTGCCCACGAGATTGGAATTCTTCTTGATGCAGGTTTTACAGGTGTAAGGGATATGAGTGCTAATGGATTTGCTCTAGCTCGCGCTGTAGAACTCGGTTATGTGCGTGGACCACGTATAATGCCAGGAGGTAGACTTTTAAGTATTACCAGTGGCCATTGTGATATAGCAGGTGATGCAACAAAAGAAGAAGTAAATAAAACAAATTTAACAGGTAGATTGTGTGATGGAGTTGACGAATGTATTCTTGCTGCAAGAGAGAACTTTAGGCAAGGAGCACAGTTCATAAAAATATGTGCTACAGGTGGCGTTTCGTCTATAACAGATAATGTGGATGATGTTCAGTTTTCCTTTGATGAAATGAAAGCCATTGTAGATGAGGCAAAAAGGCATGGTACTTATGTTGCAGCCCATTGCACCGGGAATACAGGAGCATTACAGGCAGTCAAGGCTGGTGTTAAATGTATTGAGCATGGTGTCATGCTTCAACAGGAAACCATTGATTTGATGGCCGAAAACTGTGTTTCACTTGTAACCACACTGAATATTTCTTTAAATGTTGCTAATTTTCCAGGACTGCATCCTGCTGTAGCTAAAAAAGCTAAGCTATGCGCCCAAGCTAATATTAAAACAATTGATATGGCAAGAAAAGCAGGTATTCGCATTGCTTTTGGTACAGATTACAGTAATTCAAAAAACACTCCATATGCTAAGAACGGAAGAGAATTTGAATCAATGGTTCAAGCAGGTATGACTGAAATGGAAGCTATAAAAGCTGGGACGATAAATGCAGCCCATCTTATGAAATATGCTGATAGGCTCGGAAGCCTTGAGGTAGATAAGCTTGCAGACATTGTAATTACAGACGGTAATCCGTTGCAAGACATAAGCTGTCTTGCTGACAAAGAACATATAAAGCTTGTTATGAAAAATGGTGTAATTGAAAAGTTAATATCGAGTAAATAAATTTTAATACTAGTATGTTAATCCCTAATAATAATGGGGATTCATATATAGCAAAAGCAAAAGGCGTTTTGTATATTTTCTCTAACGGGGGGAAGGGGATATATCGAAACGCCTTTTTGTTACTTAAGCAATTTCAAAAACGCCTCTTTGTTATTAAAGCTACGGTTTATGGCATAGCGATGCGCTTGGACAACCATCACAGGCACACCCACAGCTTATTGATTTTCCGCTTTTTTTCTTTTTTATCATATTCAACACAATCAAAGCAACAACTGTTAGCAATATCACACTAATAATGATTGTTGCTAAATTATCAATTATATAANTAAACATAATGTCACACCCCTTTATATTAATCCGCTATTTACCAATACTCTCTAGGTTTTTACCACTNCACTTTTTCACANAAATTATTAGATATTTGCACCTGCTGATACAATAGGGTTTTGTTTTTTGCTATCCTTGTTTGGTCTGAACAACAAGAACAAGAAAACAGCCACAATGACAATTGCTACTAATGTACCTATTCCAAAACCATTTCCTGAGAGCAGGCTTCCAAATTGATATATACTAAATGAGACAACATAAGCTAAGCCTGTTTGGTAGCCCAATGCAAACAAGGTCCATTTTCTATTGTTCATTTCACGCTTAATTGCACCTACTGCAGCAAAACATGGGGCGCAAAGCAGGTTGAAAACAAGGAATGAATAGGCACTTAGTGTCGAATAATCCATAGCAAGAGCGCTCCAGTACTCAGCACCGTCTTCAGCCACTTCGGCAAATCCATAAAGTACACCAAAAGAACTTACAACGTTCTCTTTAGCTACAAGCCCAGTGATTGTAGCAACAGCAGCCTTCCAATGTCCCCAACCGAGTGGAGCAAATAAAGGAGCTAATACACTTCCGATTACCGCCAATAAGCCATTATCTACTTCATCTACCAATCCAAAAGTCCCATTAGTAAATCCAAAGTTTTGCAGGAACCAGATTACTATGGATGAGAGCAGNATGACAGTACCAGCTTTCTTAATAAATGACCAACCACGTTCCCATATACTACGCAGCAAAGTTTCTGGGGATGGCCAATGATAAGCTGGCAGCTCCATAACAAAGGGGGCTGTATCGCCAGCAAATAGCTTAGTCTTCTTCAGGATAATACCTGAGACAATTACTGCTGCTATACCAACAAAGTATGCACTTGGTGCAACCCACCAGGCCCCTCTAAACAAAGCACCTGCGATAAGCGCGATAACGGGTATTTTAGCACTACAGGGAATAAATGATGTAGTAATAATGGTCATCTTACGGTCGCGATCATTTTCTATTGTCCTTGAAGCCATAATTCCGGGAACACTACAACCTGTACCAATAAGCATTGGAATAAATGATTTACCTGATAAACCGAATTTTCTGAAAATTCTATCCATGATAAAGGCCACTCGAGCCATATATCCACAGCTCTCAAGAAAAGCAAGGAATGCGAAAAGCACAATCATCTGAGGTATAAAGCCCAGCACTGCTCCAACTCCACCGATGATCCCATCTAANATTAGGCCCTGTAGCCAATCAGCTACGCCAAGTGAAGCTAAGAAGCTTTCCATTGCTGGAGGAATGATCTCTCCAAAAAGCACATCATTAGTCCAGTCTGTTACCCATGTACCAACAGTAGTAACTGATACATAATATACAATAAACATAACTACTGCAAAAATAGGAAGTGCCAGCCATCTGTTGGTTACAATCATATCTATTTTATCCGATGTAGTAAGATTTCCTTTGTTTTTCTTGTAGTAGCATTCCTCAATAATCGAATCTATATAGAGGTACCTCTCGCTTGTGATAATGCTCTCAGCATCATCGTCCATTTCTACTTCGATTTTTTCAATTTCAGCCTCAAATTTGGTTTTAAGTTCATCCGACAAAACCAGATTTTCTGTGGCTTTTTCATCTCGTTCAAATATTTTGATAGAGTACCAACGTTGCTGTCCTCCAGATACCTTATCCAGTATTTCATTCTCAATATTTGTTAGAGTATGCTCTACTTCTTTTGAAAAAGTATGTTTCGGTACCATTTGGGTACCTTTCTCAGCAAGCTCAACTGCCTTTTGTACTGCTTCAAAAATCCCTAACCCCTTAAGAGCCGAAACTTCAACTACTGGACAACCAAGTCTTTTTGAAAGCTTGTCTACATTTATCTTATCCCCATTCTTGTTAACAATGTCCATCATATTCAGAGCAATTACAACAGGAATGCCAAGTTCAGTCAATTGTGTTGTAAGATAGAGATTGCGTATAATATTAGTAGCGTCAACAATATTCAAAATGGCGTCTGGTCTCTCGTCAATGAGATAGTTTCTTGCCAATATCTCTTCTAGTGTGTATGGAGACAGAGAATAAATTCCTGGTAGATCTACCAGTGTAACGTCTTTATTATCTTTTAGTTGTCCTTCTTTTTTTTCAACAGTAACACCAGGCCAATTCCCAACATATTGGTTTGAGCCAGTCAGTGCATTAAAAAGAGTTGTTTTACCGCTATTTGGATTGCCGGCAAGTGCAATTTTCATGTGCATATCCCCCCTGTATTATGCCCCTAATGATGAAACCAGTAGGTATTTATCAATAGTTTCTAACTCAGAGTTAGTCAAGACTAACTCGCGCGATTTAAAATTGCGGGACAAAGTAGATTTTAATAAACTAAGCATTAGTCTAAAGACTAATGCATAAAAAAACTAAGGATAAAATCTAACCTTAACCCCGCGATTATTGAACCAATATCATTTCAGCGTCGGCTTTTCTTAAAGTTAACTCATATCCGCGAACATTGATTTCAACTGGATCGCCTAAAGGTGCAACTTTGCGTACATAAATTTCTGTACCTTTTGTTATACCCATATCCATAATCCGGCGCTTTAATGGACCTGAACCGGTAACCTTCAAAACTTTAGCAGTTTCACCGCATTTTACATTTCTTAGTGTGCTCATATATATAACCTCTCTTAACATCTATATGTAGAATGTAGAATTTCGTTGGTTAGACATAATTGGTTAGACATATCTAACTAACATCAGGTTAGCATGGACTAACCCAATTGTCAATGCATTTTGAACATTTTTTTAGTAAATTTTTTAACATAAAATTTCCTTAAGTTTTATAAAAAAATGATGCTTTTTGCTTATAGAAAATTAATATATTACACATGAAAGTAAAAGCATTTGCTATAAATTATTAGTAAATTTCTTGTCAAAATATTTCCTCAAGTTCTATATAGAATAAAATGCTTTTGTACGCACTAAATAACTATATTTCCTACATGAAAGTAAAAGCATTTGCTGCCAAGTAATTCTCGTTTTAAAAGGGTTCTCAATCTAAAGCTGTTTGATCTGGGTATTTAATTATGTTATTGTAATGTTAGTAGTGCATAACGTTGTAAAGGAGGTAGACACCTTGAGTATACAAGAATCAGGCGAGATGTATCTTGAAACTATTTTAGTTTTAAGTCGCAAAAATTCGAATGTTCGTTCAGTAGACGTTGCTAATACACTGGACTATAGAAAGTCAAGCGTTAGCGTGGCTATGAAGAAATTGCGTGAAAGTGGATACATCGAAATGAGCGATGAAGGATATATAACATTAACCGACACTGGAAGGCGTATTGCTGAATCGATGTTTGAAAGGCATAATGTTATTTCTAACTGGCTTATTACTTTAGGTGTTGATGAAGACGTTGCACTTGAAGATGCTTGTAGGGTTGAGCATGTGATAAGTAACGAAAGTTTTGAGGCAATAAAAAGGCTCGTGGAAGAACAAATGAAGGCTGATTAATACTTGATGTTTATTTTACGAAATAAAATAAGAAGTTCCCACCTCTGTAATTAAAAAATAAAGAAGTTATTCGATTCTAAAGGTAATGAAGATGAAGATTACTCTTCTCTGCCATAAGTTGATATATAGGAATAGGCTCTTTGAACCAAAGGGTTAAAGACGAGGAAGTGATGAGAAATGCAGTGCAATAGTATGCATAGTTGCAACCATCATGGATGTGGTATTGGGCATACATCTGAAAACCACAGATCATGCGTTTCTTCGGTTTCAATATTTAATCATTTAGAAGACTATCAAATGGATGAAATAATGAAAGCCATCAAATCTGTTTCATATAAAAAAGGCGAGATTATTTATAGTGCAGGTGATAAATCAGATTCACTTTACATTGTAAGACGTGGGAGAATAAGAATCTATCGCTTATCCGAATCCGGAAAAGAGCAAATTGTTCGCATTTTAGCATCGGGTGATTTTACCGGCGAATTAGCCTTATTTAGGGAGTCAATTCATGAATCCTTTGCAGAAACAATGGAAGATACCGATGTCTGTACAATTACTCGTGCAGACTTACAAGGGTTTCTATTAAAATACCCTTCGATCTCAATAAAAATTTTAAATGAATTCTCAAAAAGACTTGATGCAGCTGAGAAGCAAGCAACAAGTTTTGTGACCGAAAAGGTTGACAAAAGGGTAGCAATGTTTTTATTAGAATGTATGGATAACAGTAGTAAATCAATGGAGTTTGAATTACCAATGAGTAAAAAGGATCTATCTTCATATTTGGGAACTACTCCAGAGACAATTAGCAGGAAGTTAACAGAGTTTGAAGACGCCGGATACATCAGACAGATAGCAAATAGAAGAATTAAAGTGTTAGATCTAGAAGGATTACAGCTTATATAACAAAAACAGACATTTTATTACTGTTGACATGAAAGGTAATCTGTTGTATCATTTACAGAAATCATTAATTTCAAGGAGCGGCATTATGGGAAATAAAGCATCATCATTTTCAAAAAACAGCCTTTCAGTTATGTGCTTGTCAAACATGTGCATGTGCATGTCTATGGCTATGCCCATGTCTATG
>JGI24709J26583_10002749_pt1 | contig 14261 bp, 13 predicted proteins | sample BioPla2DNA1_FD_26583 | JGI IMG/M metagenome (IMG submission 26583) | reverse complement strand
ACTTTAGGAATACGTGTTGAACCACCTACTAAAATAACTTTATCAATATCACTAGCTTTTAGTCCTGCATCTTTTAAAGCATTACGAACAGGAGTTAATGTTGAGTCAACCAAATCACTTATTAACTCTTCAAATTTAGCACGTGTTAATGACATTTCTAAATGCACTGGTCCATCTTCACCTTGCGTAATAAATGGTAAAGATATTTGTGTTGAGGTAATTCCACTTAACTCTTTTTTAGCTTTTTCTGCTGCATCTCTTAAACGTTGCATCGCCATTTTATCTTTAGATAAATCAACACTATTTTCTTTTTTAAACTCTTTTACTAAATAATCAATTATACGGTCATCAAAGTCATCGCCACCAAGTTTATTATTACCACTTGTTGATTTAACTTCGAAAACCCCGTCTCCTAACTCAAGAATAGAAACATCAAAAGTTCCTCCTCCTAAGTCGTAAACTAAAATTTGTTCCGTTTTATCTGTTTTATCAAGTCCATATGATAATGCTGCAGCAGTTGGTTCATTAATAATTCTTTCAACTTCTAAACCTGCAATTTTACCAGCATTTTTAGTTGCCTGACGTTGAGCATCATTGAAGTATGCCGGTACCGTAATAACCGCTTTAGTAACAGTTGTTCCTAAATACTCCTCTGCTGTTTTCTTTAAATCAGATAAAATCATTGCACTGATTTCTTCTGGTGTATATTCACGACCATTTACTTTAACCTTTTCCTTGCTTCCAATCAATCTTTTTATTGATGAAACTGTATTAGGGTTAGTAACAATTTGTCTTTTAGCTGCTTCACCCACAATTATTTCATCATTTTTGAAAGCAACAACTGATGGGGTTGTACGTCCACCTTCTGGGTTGTTAATTATTTTTGCTTCTCCCCCCTCATAAATACTTACACAACTATTCGTTGTTCCTAAATCAATTCCTATTGTTTTACTCATTTTTATCACCTTTCCTTTATTCACTTACTCTGACCATTGCTGGTCTAATAACTCTATCTTTTAATAAATAACCCTTTTGAAGGACTTCAACAACCATACCCGGTTCAACTCCTTCAACTTTATCGGTCATAACTGCTTGATGGTAGGTTGGATCAAAGGGTTTATTGTTTCCATCAATCGCAATAACTTCAAACTTTTCCATAGTATTCTTAAAATCTACATAAATCATTTTAAAACCTGCTAAAAATTTAGATACTTCATCTTCTAAGTTTTCATCATCCATTTTAATAGCTCGTTCAAAGTTATCTAAAAGGGGCAAAATACCTTTAACCAAATCTTCATTAGAATATTTAAGTAATTTAACCACTTCTTCGTCTTTTCTTTTTCGATAATTAATTAACTCAGCTTGAGCACGCAAAAATTTTTCTTCTAAATCTTTGATTTGTTGCTTTAATTCAGTTTTTTCATCTTTTTTTACTTTTTTTTTCGTCTTTTTTTCTTTTTTTAATTCATCTTGAACATATTTAGAGTGATCATGATCATTATTCACTTTTTCGTTATGACAATTACAGTCATCATGATTATGCTCTCCACTACAACAGTCATTTTGATGTTTTTCTACATTTTCAATATCTTGTTCAATTGTTTTTTCCATTTTCACCCTCCTATATTTTCCTTAATATATTCTAGCAACGCTAAAACACGACCATACTCCATTCTTGTCGGACCAATAATGGCAATTGTTCCAACTTCTCCATTAACTTCATAGTTTGTTTTGATTAAACCAACATCTTCACCAAACTCATTTTCACTACCAACATAAATATTAATGCCATTGTTTTCTTCCCTAATGTTTCTAATTAATTCTCGATCATCAAACTTTCGTAAAATATCACCTATTTTATTAGTATCATTAAACTCTGGTTGTTTCAAAATATTACTGGCACCAGTAATTCGAATATTAGAATCTTTTGAAAAATCACTGAATGCTGTATAAAAAGCATTATATAAAGTTTTATACTGTGTGACATATTTTGAAATTATTGGTTTAATTTCGAATTCTAACTTACTACTAATTTCTTCAATTGGTGTTCCAACAATTAGTTTATTTATTAAATCAATAGTTTTTTGAACTTCCTCAATACTAACACTTGATTCAATACGGATATTTTTATGTTCAACATGTCCCTTATCAGTAATGACAATAGCAATAATTCTATTTTCATTAATAGGAATAGCTTCAACCTTACTTAAACGATTATTTTTAGATGCTCCACCTAAAACAATTGAAGTATAACTAGTCAGTTCTGATACAATTTCCATACTTTTTAAAATAACATCACTTAACATTAGTGATCTGTTATGAAAAATTGTTTGAAGTTTTAAAACATCTTCACCCGTTAATTTTTTGGGTTCCATAATATTATCTACATAATAACGATACCCTTTTTCACTTGGAATACGACCTGATGATATGTGAGTTTTTTCAATTAAACCTAGTTCTTCTAAAATTGCCATTTCATTTCGAATAGTTGCACTAGAACAATTTAAAATGTCACACAGCGATTTAGAACTAACAGTTTTAGCTGTTTTAATATGTTCCTCAACAATCAACTTTAAGAGTTCTTCTTGTCTCTTAGTAATCATACCACCACCTACCATTTTAGCACTCAATCTTACCGAATGCCATCTCATTATACTATTATATTTTAGCAATGTCAATATATGACTGCTAANNTATTTTTATTTTTATTGTATGCACTTTTATAATTATTATGACTTAAATCTGTTAGTCAAAATATTTTAATAAAAAAAAGAAGCATATAAATACTTCTTGTGTTAAGTTTTATTTAAGCATTTTGGTTATAACCGGTAACAATATAACAAACAAAATCAAGATTGTAAATAAAAATATAATAAAAGTTAAACTGCGGTTATTATTAAGTTCTTCTTCAATCGCATCATTACTATCTGGTTCCTCTTGTTCTAAACTATTTGATTGATAATTAACATTATTGTTCAAGTCAGTAAGCTCAGCATTATTTAGCATTTCTTCAACATTTTGAGTTGTTAAAGTTGTTTCCATAGAAGGCTCTACATTGACCTCTTCAATTATGTTAGCATTTTCANTTGGTTCCTCAAATAAATCATTACCTAATGATGTTACATTTGTTGTTTGGGGTTCTTCACTATATTGAGATTTTAATTGATTATCTTGTTTTTCAACATCCATAAAATCTGACAACCAATCATCATTAATTGGTTCAGGATTAGCATTAACTGTTTCTACAAAATCAGTTTCATCAATGATTTCAAAATCATCAAATATATCATTTTTATTATCCATGAACTCAGCTCCTCTTTATTATATATAAATTATATCAAAAAAAAGTTAAAAAAGATAGTAAAATTAATTATCANATTGACTATTATATAAATNATAATAAAAACCTTTTTTATTAATTAATGTCTTATGTTTTCCTTTTTCGATTATTTCACCATCAACAATAACAATTATTTGATCAGCATTTTTTATTGTTGATAAACGATGGGCAATGATAAAACTGGTTTTACCTTTCATCAATTTTTTCATTCCTCTTTGAATAGCAACTTCCGTTCTTGTATCGACATTACTTGTTGCCTCATCTAAAATTAAAATTTCATGATCTGCTAAAATAGCGCGGGCAATGGCTATTAATTGACGTTGTCCTTGAGAAAAATTTGACCCCTCTTCTTCTACATGAGAATAGTACCCTTCAGGTAATCGTCTAATAAAAGAGTGAACTTGTGNTTTTTTACAAGCTTCAATAACCTCCTCCAAAGTTGCATCCATTTTACTATATTTTACATTATCCAAAACCGTTCCCTTAAATAAATGAGTATCTTGGAGAACAATACCAATTTTTTTTCTTAAATCAGTTTTTCTTACTTTACTTATATCTTTTCCATCAATAGTAATAACTCCTGAATCTAAATCATAAAATCTTGATAATAAATTAATAATTGTCGTTTTTCCGGCACCTGTAGGTCCGACAAGAGCAATGTTTTGTCCTGGATTAACCTTTAAATTAATATTTTTAAGTATTAATTTTTCTTTTGTATACCCAAAATTGACATTAATAAATTCTACTTCACCTTTAATCTCATCCATTTTTAATGGTCGCTTAACATCTTTTACTTCAATTGGATAATCGATAATATCGAAAATTCGTTCTGCTCCCGCTAAGGAAGATTGAATTGATGAATAAATGGTAGCCAATTGATTAATTGGACGCCTAAACATTTTTGAATAAGATAAAAAAGCTAAAATACTGCCTACTGTGGCGTATCCTTTAAGGGTCATCCCTGCACCGACAGCTATAATTAAAATATTTCCGAGATTTGTAATAGCCATATTAATTGGCATTACTAAACTAGAATATAGTTGAGCTTTAATTGACATATCCTTTAAATTTACATTATGAACTTTAAAGTTATCAATTGATTCTTGTTCTTTACCATAACCCTTCACTACTTGAATTCCACTTATTCTTTCTTCAGCATAAGCGTTTAAATTTCCCAACACTTGTTGTCTACTTTTATAATAATAACGAGTTTTTTTGGAAATAAGAAGGACGAATATAGTAAATAGTGGAACCGTCAATATCGTTGTAAAAGCTAATACTGGATTAATAACAAACATAGCAATAGTTACACCGATTAAAATTAAAATACTATTAATAACTTGTATAACAGAATCACTTAATGTATCACTAATTATAGTAATATCATTAGTAAAGCGACTCATTAAATCTCCTCTTTTGTTTTTATCAAAAAAGCTTAATGATAATTTTTCAAGATGGTTAAATAAATCCCTTCTAATATTAAAAAGAGCTTTTTCTGATATTGATACCATAATAAATCCAGATAAATAATTAAATAATGACGATAAAAAATAAACAATACCTAATAACAATAATAATATAAATAGACTGTTTAATTGACCACTTAGAATAAATTTATCAACAGCCAATAATGTTAAAATAGGTCCTAAAACGGTAGCAATCGTTGATAAAACAACCATAATTATTACTATAATTATTCCTAATCGATCTTGTCGTAAATAATTCCATAGTCTTTTAATAGTAGCCTTCGGATTTGTGATTTCTTCTTTAATAACTTCCTTACTCATTTAAACCACTTCCTTTGTTAGTTGTGAATTATATATACTTTTATATACAGCATTATTTTTAATTAAAGTTTCATGAGTTCCAATTCCCGAAACTTGCCCATCATCGAGAACAATTATTTGATCAGAATCCAGTGCTGTTGCAATTCTTTGTGTTATAANAAACACCGTTTTATTTTTTAATTTAGTTTTTAATGNTTTCCTTATTTTCATTTCAGTTTTCATATCAATCGCACTTGTGGTGTCATCTAAAATTAAAATTGGTGAATCCATAACAAGCGCTCGAGCTAATGATAATCTCTGTTTTTGACCACCACTTAAATTTGTAGCCCCTTGTTCTATCTTATAATCATAAGCTTCCGGATATTTAATGATAAACTCATGGGCTTGGGCGATTTTAGCAGCTCTTTCTACTTCTTCTAAAGTAGCGCCAGGATTACCATACTTTATATTATTTATTATAGTATCTGAAAATAATGATGATTGTTGAAAAACAACACTAATGTTTTTTCTTAATGTCTCTAGCGAATATTCTTGAATATCGATATCATCAATTAAAACAGTACCTTTTACCGGATCATAAAATCTGGCAATTAATGAACTAATTGTTGTTTTCCCACTTCCTGTTGAGCCTAAAATAGCAACTTTAGTTCCAGCTTGAACTGAAAAATTAATATCCTTCAAAACTAGATCTCCACTACCAGCTTGATAAGCAAAACTAACATTTTGAAATTCAACTTTTCCCTTTATTTCATTTTTATCAATTGGATATTCAGGATTTTTAACATCTTCAGTTAAATCAAAAATTTCATTGATTCTATTGGCACTAACAATACTTCTAGTTGTAACCGCAATAGCCATAGAGGCCATCAAAATAGTAGTTAAAATATTAGTTAAATATTGAATAAATGCCATAATGCTACCAATTTGCATATCTTCAAAGATAACCATTTTACCACCATGCCACAGTATGAAAACAGTAGCTAAGTTAATAAAAAGCATCATAAGTGGCATCGCTAACACTAATAATCTCATAGCCGTAATCATTACGTCTTTCATTTTCTCATTCACTTGTTCAAATTTTTGAATTTCGTAATCTTCCATAACAAAAGATTTAACCACTCTAATGCCAGCTAAGTTTTCTCGTACAACAGAGTTAACACTGTCAACTGTTTCTTGTGTTATTTGAAAATAAGGAAAGGCCTTTTTTATAATTATAATTATTGCAACAATAATAATGGGAATAAAAAATAATACTATTAATGATAATTTAGGACTTATTATTATAGCCATAATAACACTACCAATCATAATAATTGGAACTCTAAAAACAAACCTAAGTGACATCATAATAACATTACCAATTATTGCTGCATCATTAGTTAAAATAGTAATTAATTGTCCTGTTTTTAATTTGTGAAAATTAAAAAATGATAAACTATTAATTTTTCGGAATAACTCTTCACGGATATCAGAAGTTGCTGACTCACTAGCTAAGGCTGAAAAGTAAATACTTCCTATTCCACCTAAAATTCCTATTATTGATAGAATAATCATTAGTCCTATATTTAAAATAATATAATTTAAATCATTATTACCAATCCCATTATTTACTATATTAGCCATTATCGTCGGTAATAACAAATCCATAATAACTTCTAAAATAATCAATAGAGGTGCTAAAACAGCCCATTTTTTGTAAGGTTTTAAATACCTTAATAATTTAATTAATTTTTTCACAGACCTCATCACCTACCTTATTTATTATTAACTTTTCATAAATTAAACTCACCAATTCAGGCCAAAATATTTTTAGCTTATTATTATCTCTAGTTGGATGAACACGATTAGATAATAAAATTATGGCTAATTCATTATCCTTATCAATCAACATTCGATTCCCAGTAAAACCTGTGTGATAAATTACTTTTTTAGAAATAGGGTTAACAACATCAGAACCCGTTCCTTTAATCCAAGCAATTGTTCTATACCTCCCTTTTGAATCTTGAATTATCGGCTTATACCATAAATTAATGATTTCTTTAGAAATTATTTGATTACCCTTATAAACACCTTCATCTAAAATCATTTTAGCATATTTAACAAGATCAAAAACAGTACTAAAAACACCAGCATGACCTGCTACCCCATCAAATAATCTAGCTTTTTTATCGTGAACAATTCCTTTAATATAAATATCCCCTTCTTTTTCTGTAGGAGCACACCTATCTATATTAATAGGATTATATGTTGTGTCAGTCATATTTAACTTCTTAAAAATTAGATTATTCGCTAANGTATCTAATTTTTGGTTAGCAACCTTTTCTATTAATAATCCTAAAATAATAAAACCAATATCAGAATATATGGCTTTACTATGTCTTTTTTCTTTTTTATCAACATTGAATATTAGTTCTAAATAGTCATCTTTTGTTTTGACATTCATCCAATTTATATTAGCAGGTAAACCTGAAGAATGAGTTAACAAATCTACAACCGTAATGTCTTCATGTTTAAATTCAGGAATATATTTTCTAACAGGATCTGTTAATTTAATAGTCCCCTCTTCGACTAACTTACCGATTAAAAAATTTGTAACTATAACTTTAGTTAATGAGGCCAAATCATATATTGTATCTAGCTTATTTCCTTCTAAAGTTGGTAATAAAGATTTATTACCAACAACATCTATAATTAGTTTCCCTTTATATAGTATCGCATACACGGCTCCTGGAAACACAGTGTTTTCTGCGCCTTTTTTCATTTTATTTTGTATTTCACTTAATACATTATCCATCATATCATCCTCGCAAACATTATATCTCATTAAAAAAAAGATTGCAATTAAAACTACAACTTCTTACAATGTATGCAGTAATAAAAAAACAACTACTATGTTGCTTTCTATCTTTTATTATGGTTTATAAAAATTATATACAATATAAACTGCTGCTGATATTATGATAACCGTTATTAAAAATGTTAAAGCTTTAATCATAAAATTATTTTTCTTTAAAGTTTTTTTAATATCTTTCAAATCTTCAAAGTCATCATCAGAAAAATTAAAACTGGAAGTAAAGAATGATCTATCAATTTTATCAATATTGCTATCAGTTTTTTCTACATCTTTAACTTCTTCCTCATTATCAGCTTGTTCACGCTCTCTAATCATTGTCTCTTCACCAGCTTGAAGAGAAGATAATAAATTTAAACTCAACTCTCTATCTTCTAATTTATTTAACATACTAGTATTAGTAATAGTATTAATTAACTCTTTCAACTCTTGTTCTTCAACTGGTTCATCTAATCTTATCTTTTTTAATATATCATATTGGGTGTTATTTAATTGGCGATAATCTTCTGGCTTTTCGCCACGCTCCATTTTTGCTTTATTTAAAACATCTCTAATGTCGTAAATTTTCTCTTCATCTTCCATTAATGAAATTCCTACATTAAGAGGTTCTTTTTTTGTAAGCATTGATTCGTGCATCTCTGGTTTTTGTTTTTTTTGAGCACTTTTTAATAATTCTTGAATTTGTGTTAAATCAATTTGATTGGTTTTCTCAATACTCGCAATTCCCTCAATATTAGTATATTCTCCAACATCATAAATTGTACGATACAATTTTTCGTTTTTAAGACTGCGACTTTTGATATTACTATTAGTTCTATAATATTTTTCCATTCGACTACCCATAATAACACCTCATCAACTACTACTATGATATCACAATTTAGAAGTTTTTTAAACATTATATTGCATTTTAAATCTTTTTTAACTATAATGAATATAGGAGGATTTATGAAGAAAGTAAAGATAATAGAAGAAAATTGTATTGCATGTGGTTTGTGTGAATCAATTATTAGTGACGTTTTTGTTGTTGAAGAAGTAGCCCGTGTAATTGTTGATGAAGTAACAGAAAATCAAATAGAAAGTGTTCAAGAGGCAATTGACTCTTGTCCCACTGATGCCATTGAGTGGGTTGAGTAAATTAATTAAAATAGTAACTAAAATTTAGTTACTATTTTTTTAATTTTTTTTCTTCAGAATACACAAATCCCCTAATTAAACATTTATCACTTATATTTTTTATAAACTCGACTTCAGCAAGACTTTCTACATTAACAAATATAGGAGTTATGTTTAAATCTAATAACAATTTAATAACATACTCTAATACCGTATTATATTTTTTTTCATTTATAGCTTTTACTAATACCTTTTTATGAATATTAACATAGTCAATATCAGTAACCGATACTATGGACAATACAATATCATTCTCACTAAAATTTAAATCATCAATACAAATAGAAAATCCAATTTTCCTTAATTCAATAATNATATCAATTAATTTATAAAAATTATCGNTGCAGCCTGATACGGTGATACTTAAAATTATATTTTGAAAACTATAATTGTTCTCTTCTTGAAGACCTTTTATCAAGTTAATAAAATTACACTCTCTTGACAATAAGGTGTCATAATGAACATTAATCATATATCTTATATTACCGTCAAGTGTAGGAATTATATTTTTCAGCAAATTTTGAATGCTACTAACATCAATTCGCTTAATTCGATAATTGATTTTTAAAGTTTTAAACTTATCATTTGAAAAAATCGATAACCCATCACTATCACGAGAATATATTTGACTAATTAAAGGTGTTTTACCATCTATGTCAAATATTTTTTGAACAGCGTAGGTAATCAAATTATTTTCTATTAATTTATCTATTTTTTGAATAAATGCTTCACGACATTGAATTTTTAATAAAAATTCATCTCGATAATCCTCGTAAANTTTATCATTGTTTTTGGCTTCATACATAGTAATATCAGATTTATACATAGTTTCCTCTAAGTTATTATCGCATGATTTAATGCCACAATTAAAATTAAATCCAATCGGAATTTTTCCCTTTTGATATTCTTCTAATAATCTCTGGTCCACTATTTTCAAATTTTCAATAATTTGATTATGCTTCAATTCCGTTAAAATAACAAACTCATCGCCACTTCTTCTAATAATTAACGAATTCTTAAAAACACTAAGGAGACTATTAGCAAATGTTATAAGACTTTTATCACCGGCATCATGTCCGAAATTATCATTTATATATTTTAATTTTTTTAAATCAATTGAAATTAAATAACACTTTTCCCTTTTTTCTATATATTTACTATAATTTTCTTTTAAATAAAACAAATTGTATAATCCTGTTAAATTATCAATATATTCCCTCATCTTTCATCACTTCCTATTTAATACTTCATTATACAGTTTTTTTACTTCCTTTTTATTTAAGTTTCTATATTCGCCTGATTTTAAGCCTGCTAAAGTTAAAAACGCTAAATTTTCTCTTTTTAATTTTAGAACTTCATGTCCCACAGCTGAGAACATCTTTTTTACTTGATGATTTTTTCCTTCATGAATAGTCAATTCAACAATACTAGTATTGTTTTTTTTATCAATCCTACGCACTTTAACTTTCGCTTTAGATGTTTTAACTCCNTCTATTAAAATACCTTTTTCAAGCATTTTTATACTAGCTACACTTAATATTCCTTTAATTTTGGCTACATAAATTTTTTCTATTTTGTATTTAGGGTGCATAAGTAAATTAGCAAGTTCACCATCATTCGTTAAAATTAATAATCCTGTTGTATCATAGTCTAATCGACCCACTGGATAGAGACGTTTATTACTAGGAATAAGATCAACAACCGTTTTACGGTTTTTATCATCACTGGTGGTCGTAATAACCCCTCTTGGTTTATTAAGTAAAACATATTCTTTTTCTTCTTGTTCTAAAATATGACCCTCTACTTCAATAACATCTTTTGTTCCAACTTTAAAACCGAGTTTAGTAATTACTTGACCATTAACTTTTACTTTACCTGATACCAAAAGTTCTTCAGCCCTTCTTCTCGAGCAATATCCATAGTTAGCTATTACCTTTTGTATTCTTTCCATACAATCACCTAGTATCATTATACATATTTAAGATCCGAAAAACAACAAAACAATGATAATACTCGAAATTATACCAATTAGATCAACTGTCAATCCCGTCCACATAGCATGTCTAATCTTTTTAATACCTACACTCCCAAAGTATATTTAACCTTGTCTTTGGCTTCTTCTAATTTATTCAATCTATATTCTGAATATAAAGTAACATCATATTCCCCTAAGTCATTTTGAAATTCTTGAGGATTTTCTGACAAATAAGATTCTGAATCACGCAACACATTTGCATAATCAGTTACTTCAATTTCTACAATTACAACAGCCGTATTACCATTTACTTCTTCATCTTTTATTTTATATGTTAAATTTTGATAATGTTTCTTCATCAGTTCCTTATATCTTTCTCGTTGTTCAGTATTAAACTGCGTTTCTGCAGCAACTACATGATTTAAATCATCTAAAACACTTTGATCAAGAGTCTGGTACTTATTAAAAAACAATTCCGTTTGTTTTGTTGGTGTATTACTCAAATCATTAATACTACACCCAACCAAAGCCAATAGCATTACTGCTAAAGTGCCAACAATTATTTTTAAATGTTTCATAGATGCCTCCTTAATTTTATTATGATTACTTTTTTTAGGTTTATACATTGTCATTATTTAATAATTTAATTATATAATTTATAAAGGTATGCTTATGAAAGAAAAAGAAGTCAAATTACTAGATATTAATATGTTTGTTTCAATAGTTTTTATTTTTACAGTTATTACGTCTGTATTGTTAACTTATAATGAAAAATTAATTCTTTTAGGTGAAAAACCACTTTTTGATAAAGATAATGCTAGAACAATTACTACTATTAATCGTTTTATTTTATTGATTATATTCAATTAATATTAGTAATCGTTGTTGGACTCTTACCTCTTATTTATCCAAATGATAAAGAAGAATCTAATATTATTATTCCATAAAAAAAGTGAGTAAAAAAACTTTTTTTTCCCCACTTTAAAATATTTTATTTTCCTTCTAATTTAAGTTCATCAAGGTTACTTTCTGCAGAACCTTTTTGTTTATATTCTAAACAAACTTGGTCTAATTCTTTAATAAGAGAATCTGCTTCCTCATCACTTTTAAGACGAACACCACTAGCATATATATGACCACCACCATTATAATGGGTAGCCACTTCATTAATGATTGGTCCTCTTGATCTAATCGAACCACGGATATTATTGGTATTACGATCTTCTGATAAAATAACCCAAGCAACCATTTCNTCAATATAATTAAAATCATTAACCATATTCCCNGATGAAGCTGGGTCAACGCCATATTCTTTTAATATTTCATCAGATAATTTAATATATCCAAGTCCATTTTCAGTAACTTGAAGATTATTTATAATATAGCCTTGAAATTTAACTTCTTTAAGGGGTCTTAAATATAGGTTTTCATATAAATTTGTAAAGTCTATATTTGTTTTCTTAATTAATTTTGAGATTAACTCTAGTGTTTTGGTTGTAGTGTAATAAAATAAAAAGCGATTCGTATCAGCAATCACACCAACAAATAATTTTTCAGCTGCTTCTTTAGTGATTTTAAGCTTGGTTTTAAAAATTAATTCAATTATCATTTGAGCTGTACTACTGGCTGTATCATCAATCCATTCAATATTACAAAACTCTTCAACAAAGGGATGGTGATCTATTTTAATTGTTTCCTTAAATAAATCAGGATTAACTCCATCAACACGTGCTTTGCCTGGAACATCAACAGCAATTAATAACGAATCTTCATACATTTCATCATGAAATTTGTCTAAAGACCCTAAATATTTAAATTTAGATGCTGGGTAACCAACTGCATAAACCTTTTTGTTAGGAAAGGTATTTAAAATAACATCCCTTAACGCTATTTGACTAGATATTGAATCTGGATCAGGTCCAATATGCCTAGCAATAACTATTGTATTATATTGTTTGATCTTCCTGTAAATTTGTTTGATTTTTTTACGACCCATTTTATCACACTTCCTATTTTGCTAAATTAAACGTATCCCTTGCAATCATTAATTCTTCATCAGTTGGTATAACATAACAAGGTGTTTTTGAATCATTAGCAGTTATAAGCGCTTCTTTTCCTCTACCATTATTTGCTTCTTCATCTAATTTAATACCTAAAGTATTTAAAGAATCAATTATATCTTTTCTTACTATTACAGAATTTTCACCTATACCTGCTGAAAAACAAATAGCATCAGCACCTCCAAGTGCAACATAATAACTAGCAATATAACTAACTACACTTTTAACAAACATTTTATGAGTTAAAATACATCTTNNGTTATTTTTAAGNATTCCTTCTTCAACATCTCTTGAATCACTGCTAATTCCACAAATTCCTAAAAAACCACTTTCTTTATTTAAGGCATTAATAACCTCATCTAAAGTTTTTCCAGTTTGCTCCATAATATACGGAATAATTGTCACATCAATATCACCCGAACGAGTTCCCATTATAATTCCAGCATTAGGTGTAAATCCCATTGATGTGTCGATACATTTACCATCTTTAATAGCACTTATACTTCCACCATTACCTAAGTGACAAGTAATTATTTTTGCATCTTTTTTATTTAAAATTTCCATCATTCTATTAGCTAAAAATTTATGACTTGTTCCATGGAAACCATATTTTCTTACCTTATACTCTGTATACCACTCATATGGAACTCCGTATAAAAAATCTTTTTCTTCCATGGTTTGATGAAACGCTGTATCAAAAACTCCAATTGCAACCGCATTCGGAATATTTTTTTGAAAGGCTTTAATTCCTAAAACATTAGCAGGATTATGAAGTGGTGCGAGCGGATAAAGTTTTTCAATATCGCTTAATACCTCATCAGTTATAATTACAGACTCGGCATACTTATCTCCGCCGTGAACAACTCGATGGCCTACAGCTTCAATTTCATCTAAAGATGATACTATTTTGTTTTCAATCAATTCTTTAATTAAAAAACCAACCGCATCTTCATGGTTTTTTAATTCCACTTCTTTTTTTATTTTATTACCATTTAATTTGATTGTGTAACAACTTCCATCAATTCCAATTCTTTCAAATAAGCCTGATACTAACACTGTTTCCTCAGGCATT
>JGI24709J26583_10002746_pt1 | contig 14268 bp, 13 predicted proteins | sample BioPla2DNA1_FD_26583 | JGI IMG/M metagenome (IMG submission 26583) | reverse complement strand
ATTACAGCCGCGACAGTGGCGGGTGCATGCCACAAGAACGCGGCTGTGGAGCAATTTCCGCCTTAGCCCACAAGCTCTGCCGCTCGCTCCGAAGGCCGGCTGCGGAGAAACCCTTTTTCTCCTTTGGCAGGTTTTCTTTCTCAATTCTTTCGTGGTTATACAAAAGCAACATTGCTGACAACAAACACCCGCCGGGCAGCGGGTGCTCGTTTCTTTACGCGGAAGGTTCGCTGAACAGATAGCTTGTCATGGACAAGGAGCCCATAACAAACGATTCGTTGAATACGGTGACCCGGTCACCGGGGCGGGTTGCGCCCAGCGCATACAGCAGCGGTGCGTAGTGTTCGCGGGTGATAAAGGAACGAAGTCTGCGGTCCTTTTCCAAGGGAGGATGAAAAAGAAGCGGTAGATTTCTTTCTATGACGGCATCGCGTATGGTTTGGTCAAACCGGATGCAGTGGTCGTAGCCCCGGGTTTCTCCCCATTGCAGGGTACCCAGATTATGTACGACATTGCCGGAACCCATAATAAGTACGCCTTCGTCGCGCAAAGGCTGCAGCAGTTCCCCGAAGGCAAACATGGCTTCAAAGGTAGCCAGACGGTTGATGGAAAGTTGCAAAACGGGGATGTCTCCTTCCGGGAACAGGCGGCATAAAACAGACCAGCTTCCGTGGTCGATTCCCCACGAGGTGTCGGTGCGGGCGCCGGTGAGCTCATAAATCCGGCCCGCCAGCAAAGGATCCGTGACGGTGTCGTAACGTAATTCGTACAGTTCGCGGGGAAAGCCGTACATATCGTAAATCTGCCGGGGTTTTTCTTCGCCGGTGACAAAATGCGCCTCCGATTCCCAATGCGCAGAGATCACGAGAATCGCACGCGGATTATGTCGCTCTTCGATTTCTTTTCCCAAGCGTTCCCAGTACCGGGTGTATTCATTGTCTTCAATGGCGTTTAGCGGCGTGCCGTGGCCGATAAAAAGGACGGGCATAGTCATGGGTGTATCCTCCTTGTCCCATTATAGCAAGTTTTCCGGTGCTTTTGTGTTAGGACAATATCTCTAAGACATCGGCACTGCGCATACAGAAATGATCCGCCCCGGTTTGGGTGGCGGGGTCTTTCATTTTGGCAAAGGCCGTACCGCCGATGATGAGAAGAGGGGTGCTTTTTCTTTTTTCCCGGCGGATTTTTTCCATGAGCATAGAGGCGGTGTCTACATTTTCCGGCATGGTGCAGGACAAAAGCACCGCACCGGCACGCAAGGTGTCGATCGCCTCCAACACATGGTCGGCCGGAAGATGCGGCCCCAAAAAGTGTACCGCATGACCGGCTTCTTCTACCAACGCCCCGATCATGCGAAGCCCGATGCCATGCTGTTCGGCACCGGGAAGCAGACTGATTACATTTTTCGGATGGCGAAGGACTTTTTGTTTTCGGTACATCTGCATCAGAGACAAGTGTTCCAGTACGATTTCCGAAATGAGGTGCTCCTTCCATACCGGGAGCTCTCCTTTGGCCCAAAGTTGACCCGTACGAAGCAGTGCTACTTCCATAAATTGAAAATAGATTGTCTCGGAGGGTGTATCGGCGTGCAAAAGATCCAGCAGAATTTTTTGTGCCCGGGCTTTGTCTCCCCGGAATAAGGCGGAATAATAATCGGCAGCGGTATGGATCGGACTCGTGCTTGTCTGAGCAGGGGAGATTTTTCGCCCCGTCAGTGTATCCAGACTGATCTGAAAGACATCGGCTATGCGGATACACATGGAAAGATCCGGAACGCGCGTCCCGTTTTCATAATTGGCTACAGCTGTTTGCCCGATATGGAGTTTGTCGGCTAATTCCCGTTGGGTCAGCTTGTGCGACAGGCGCAGTGCCCGCAATTGGGAGGCAAAATGTTCCATCGTGTCTTCCTTTCTCTTTGTTACAGTATATCACAATATGTGATTATATGTCAATATATTTCTATTATATGTTTAAAACAATTCAAATTGTGGTATAATGAACGAATCAAAGAAAGAGGTGCCTGATGAAGGAAAATCTCCGCACATTTTTATCTATTATAGAAAAAGAACGGCGCGACGAAGCGCTTCTGTTCGTACAGGATTTGCTGGAAAAGAAAGAAATGACCTTTTTTGAAGTCTATGAAGAAATACTGGGACCCTCGCTCAACGAAATGGAGTCGACGGGCAATCCGAATATAGATATCTGGAATGAGCATATCCGAACCGCCATGATCAAGACGATTGTAGAAAACTGCTATCACTATGTCGTACAGGAGCGGCGGGAGATTCACGCAGAAAACCGGAAGACGGTTGTCGTTTTCTGTCCGCCCAATGAATACCACAGTGTGGGGGCGCGTATGGTGACCGATATTTTCACTTATCTGGGATTCACCGCTATTTTTGTGGGAGGAAATACTCCGTTTCGCGTGCTGGAAGCCGGTTTGAAAAGTCGGAAGATCGACTACGTGGCCATCAGTATATCCAATCCCTATCATTTGATCTCCACAAGAAATATGATTCAGGATATCCGCAAGATCGACGCAGATGTCAAAATTATTATCGGCGGCAATGCGGTGCGGCGTTTTGGCGAACGGGCCGAATCGCTGCAGGCGGATTACATTATGACGACATTTAAGGAACTGGAAACACTGGAAAAAGGAGCACACGATGAGACTGGCCTTTAGTATCGCCCTGCGGTTTTTGCGCTCCAGCAAAGGCCAGACTTTTTTGATCGCCTTAGGGATCGCGATCGGCGTATCCGTACAGATTTTTATCGGTTCTTTGATTGAAGGGCTGCAGATTGATTTAGTGGACACGACCATCGGCAGTCAGTCGCAGATTACGGTAACCGGCACGAAGGAGGAAGAGCGCATAGCCGATTATGCGAGCGTGATCAATACGATCCAAAACGAGACAGAAGGGGTAGAACATGTGTCCCCGGTGGCAGAAGGGCAGGCGCTCATCCATTATGCGGACGATAATTACAGTATCTTCCTGCGCGGTTTGGACTTTGCGGAATCGGAAGGCATTTACGGGATAGAAGAACGGCTCACAGAAGGTGTCCTCCCGGCCGCGGAAAACGAGATTCTGATCGGGAAAAACCTACTGGAAGACACTGAAATGACCATCGGGGAAGAAGTCGAGATCCTTACCAATGTGGGCGAACCACAAACCGCTGTTGTTACCGGCGTATTCGATTTGGAGAACGCAAACTTAAACAGCACCTGGATCCTCAGCACAATGGAAACCGCACAAACGCTGTTCGATTACGGAGAGGAAGCAACCTCTATCGAAATGCAGGTGACCGATGTATTTGCCGCCGATCAGATTGCACAGCAAATCCGGGAAGTTTTATCCGACAAAGTGGAAGTCAGCAATTGGAAAGATGACAATCAGGCGCTTCTAAGCGGACTGGAAGGACAAAGCTATTCCAGTTATATGATACAGATTTTCGTGATGATCTCGGTATTGCTGGGCATAGCCAGTGTGCTGGCCATCACGGTGGTACAAAAGTCGCGGCAGATCGGCATCTTAAAAGCCATGGGCATCCGGGACGGTGCATCCAGCCTGATCTTTTTGTTTCAGGGCATGCTTTTGGGGATTGCCGGCGCGGTGTTGGGTATCGCGCTGGGTCTGGGACTGACCTATGCGTTTTCCACTTTTGCCTTAAATCCTGACGGTACACCGATTGTGCCCTTATATATCAACCCGAACTTTATCGCACTCTCCGCAGCCTTTGCCATTGTGGTATCCACGCTGGCTTCTTTAATTCCTGCGCGAAAGTCGTCGAAATTAGACCCGATCGAGGTAATCCGCAATGGCTAATATGATTGAATTAAAACAAGTAAGCAAAGAGTACGGCACCGATGTAAAAACAAAAGTATTGCATGAGGTGGATCTGTCGATCGAGGAAGGCAGCTTTACCTCTATNATCGGCCAGTCCGGCAGCGGCAAGAGCACTCTGCTCAATATTGTCGGAACGCTGGACCGCCCCACAAATGGCGAGGTGTATATCGGTGGCAAACGTACCGACCAAATGAAAAAAAGAGAGCTGGCCGCCCTTCGAAACGAGACCATCGGGTTTATCTTTCAGTCGCATTATTTGTTGCCGGAGTTTACGGCTTTGGAAAATGTACTGATCCCTTTCCGGATTCAGTACGGGCGGGTATCCAAAGAAAAACGGGATTATGCGCATGAACTGCTGGAGATGGTCGGTTTGGAGAAGGTCATGAACAATCCGGCTACCAAAATGTCCGGCGGCCAGCAGCAGCGCACCGCCATTGCCCGGGCGCTGATGAATGAGCCTAAGCTCGTTCTGGCCGACGAGCCCACCGGCAATCTGGATTCAGACACGAGCGAAAGCATCTACAATTTGGTGCGCGATATCAACGAAAAATCCAAAACCACCTTTGTCATTATCACCCACGATCAGCGCATAGCAGAAAAAGCCGATCGGATTATCGAAATAAAAGACGGCCGCGTGGCCATGGATATATAAAAAAACGAGCCTTCCCGTATTTGTCGCTGCAAAAGGGGGAAGGCTCGTTTCTTGTGTGATATACTGAATACAGAGAAATTTTTCGGAGGTGCTTATGACTTATTTTGACAACGCGGCCACATCGTTTCCCAAACCGGATTGCGTGCTTGCGGCAGTGGAAGACTGCCTGCGCAACTATGCGGCCAATCCCGGGCGGAGTGGCCATTCCATGGCGCTCAAAATGGACCGGGCGATTTATGATACAAGAGAACGACTGTGTGACTTTATCGGCGGAGAAGATCCCTTGCGCACGGTTTTTACCTACAATTGTACGGACAGTTTAAACACCGCCATACACGGGTTTTTACGCAGCGGCGATCATGTGGTGACCACATCTATGGAACATAATTCGGTGAACCGTCCGTTAATGGAAATGAAAAACAAAGGGCTCATCGAACTGACGATTGTGGAAGGCGACCGGCAAGGGAATATCACAACGGAACAGATCGTGACCGCCCTGCGGAAGAACACATCGCTTGTCTGTATGACACATATGTCCAATCTCACCGGTACCATCATGCCGGTAGAAGAAGTAGGCAAAGCGATCCACGGCAAAGCCGCGTTTCTGGTCGATGCGGCGCAGTCGATCGGGGTCTTGCCGATCCATGTGCAGGAAATGCAGATTGACATGCTGTGTTTTCCCGGACACAAAGGTCTGTTTGCCCCGATGGGTACGGGCGGCTTGTATATTGCCCCGGGGGTAGAACTGCAAACGATCCGCCAGGGAGGCACCGGCAGCTTTTCCCAGGACTTTGTCCAGCCGCAAATCATGCCGGACCGCCTGGAAAGCGGCACCCCCAACGGGCCGGGGATCATCGGCCTGGGCGCGGGACTGTCCTTCATTGAAGAAACCGGGATCGACACCCTACACCAACAGGAAATGAAACGGATGCGCCAAATGATCGACGGAATTCAAGACGAGGAACGCATTCTTTTGTACGGTCCGCTGGATGAAAGGCAGGGCCCGGTTCTTTCGCTGAACATCCACGGGATGGACTCGGCGGAAGTGGCATACCGGCTGGATCAGGACTACGGCATTGCCGTGCGGCCCGGACTGCACTGCGCACCGCTGGCACATAAAACGATCGGCACGCTGGACACCGGCGTGGTCCGCTTCAGTTTTTCCTATTTTAATACCGAAGAGGAAGTCGATCTTGCCGTTGACGCCCTTCGGCGCATCGCAAGGGGAGAATAGGTGGAAGGGTTTTTGGATGTAATCCGCACGCTGCAGGTAGTGCTGCTCATCATCGCGATACTGGGACTGGTCTTTTTGTTTTCCATGATCAGCCAGACCAATCGCAAGATCAACCGGATGAAACGACGCTACGACCTGATGCTGCGCGGAACGGAAGATATCAATCTGGAAGAATACCTGAAAGTGATCGGGACAACCCTGCAAACGCATGACGATACGATTCGTGCGTTTGAAGACGCGGCCAGTCAGCAGACACGGCAACTGGAAAATGCGATGACGAAATCGGGTTTTATCCGCTATTCCGTATTTGATGACGAAACCGCGCGCCGTTCGTGGTCGTATGCGCTTTTGGACCGCCACGACAGCGGGGTTTTGATCACGACGATCTTTGGCCGCGACGGTAGCACCACCTTTGCCAAAGAGATCACCAACGGCGTGGCCGATGCACCTTTATCCACAGAAGAAGAACAAGCGCTGCGCCGTGCCCTGGAGGACCGCGATGAGGCGTAAATACGCCGTCATATGGAATCCCAGTGCGGGCAAGCAGCAAAAAGACCGCCTCGACATCGTGCGAAATCTTCTTACGAACGCCGGGGCGGATTTTATTGTGTCGGAAACAAATCCCGGCAAGCTGCCGGCCGCCTGTGCCGGACAGGCCATACAAGAAGGCTGCGATGCGCTGATCGGTTGCGGGGGCGACGGTACGCTAAACGAAATCGGGTCGGTTGTATACAAGCATCCGCATGCCGTTTTGGGCATTGTCCCCTCGGGTTCGGGCAACGACATCGCCCGCTCGCATCAACTCCCGCTGGACACCCGGGCCGCTACCGAGCGCATCTTAGCGGATCAGATGCGCGAAGTCGACTGCGGTTTTGCCAACGAACACTTTTTTATGAATATCGCCAGCATAGGTTTTGATGCAGAAGTGGTACACCACAAAACGACCCTGCCCGGCTTTGTGCCGCCCAGCCTGGGGTATCGCTTAAGTGTTCTTTTGCTGATGCTCTCGTATAAAGAAATGGGCATGCGGATTCATCTAAACGAAGAGGTGATCGAACGCCCCACGCTTTTGTGTGCCGTGGGAATCGGCCGCTATTATGGCGGAGGGATTGAAATTTTAGGCAATGCCGTTGTGGATGATGGGCTTTTTGACACCTGCATGATCCAGAAAGTAAGCATCCCCCAAAGACTGGTCCTGCTTCCGGCTTTGGGAAAAGGCGACCATTTAGACAAATTTTCCACCGTACGTTACGATCGTGTCGAAGAGATCCACATCCAAACCGATCGACCCACCTGGCTGAATATCGACGGCGAACTGATTCCCGATGTAAAAGAAGCCCGCTTCACCCTGCACCACAAGGGCATGCGTCTTTTGGGATGATGTACCAATCAGCTATCTTTGTATGATGCGGGTTACCGATACGGAAAAAATGGCAGCCGTTACCCTATATCTTCAACTCTCCCGGTTGAAATGTGCCAAGAAGGGTTATTGCATCACAAAAGAAAAGCGAGAGGGGCCTGTCACAGGCCCCTCTCTTGCTTCCCGGCTTGCCGGGCATTTGATGGCAGAATTTCCTATTCGTTGCGCATGGCTTCCAGGGCGCTTAGCCTTGTGGCGCGTACGGCGGGATAGTAGCCGGAAATGACGCCGATCGCGATGGAGAACAGCAGCGCCAATACGATAAGCCACAAAGGGATAATGGACAGATTCATGGCCTCACCATCCATCCCGCCGCCAAACATGGCAGACGATGGCAGGACGGTGTTAATCAGCTTGGAGCCCAAAAGACTGAGGCCGACCCCGAAGATGCCGCCCAAAAGACCGATGAGGCTTGCTTCAATCAGAAACATGTTTCGGATATTGGCAATGGATGCTCCGATGACTTTCATCACGCCGATTTCCTTGGTGCGTTCGTAGATACTCATCACCATCGTATTCATAATCCCGATGGCTGCAACCAGCAGGGATACAGCGCCGATGCCGCCCAGAATCATCTGTATGACGCGGGCCTGTTCAGCGACGGAGGTGGCAATGTCCAGAAGACTGGATGTCATATAGCCTTGGGCACGCAATTCGTTTTGCACCGACTCCACATTTTCCACATCGTCGACTTTCACAAGGATACGGGAGTATTTGTTCTTATTTCCCTGGGATTGGCGATCGCCCATAAAACCGCCGGATGCGCCTTCCTGTTGCATGGCGGCGTTTAACTTTTTGGTATAGGCGTCTTTTTCTTTTTTGATCTTTTCGACTTCTCCGATCGGCATGATCAGGGTGTTTCCGTATTCATAGGTGGTGTCGCTCATAATGCCGGACACCTTGATTTTGTATTTGGGGGCCGGCGGACGGGACGGTTGCTGCTCCGGGTCGTCAAACGGGGACGGCTGCTGTACTTCGATCCAGTCGGCCAGGACCATATCCAGCTGGATATTCATCAGATCCAGCGCTTCGGGCGGACCGTAGTAGTTGGTTTGCGTAGGGTCCCAAAAGTTTTGGGATACCCAGGAACCGGCAATCGCCGTCATGGTTTCACCCGGTTGAAAAGCACGCCCTTCAGCCGGCGTGATGCCGAACTCCTCCAGATAGCGCTCATCAAAGCCCATAACCTGCACATTGGATTGCTTCTTCTTGTATTGCAAGGTGACATTGGTTTCTACTACCGGGGAGACAAAACGCACATTGGGCATCTGCCCGATCCGCATCACGGCTGTCGGGTCCAGCAGGACTTCTTCCGTGGTGTTGGTTTGCTGTGCCATATCCGGGCCGTAATAGCCGCCGTACTGGTCTTTCTGATGGATTGTGATCGTTGTCACATCGCCCATCGACGCGATCATTTTCTGGTTTTGGGCATCAATCCCCAAACCGAAACTCAGCATAATGATAATCGCCGTTACCCCGATCACAACCCCCAGGACGGTCAGGAAGGTGCGGAGTTTCCTCCGCCACAGATTCCTCGCCCCGATGGCTAAAAGATCGAGATTATTCATCGATTTCCAGGGCCTCCTCTTCTTTTTTCTTCTTGCGTCGGCGGATAACGACGATCACAATGACGATGAGGAGTACGGCGGCGATCCATACGAGCGGATTCATCCAGATCGGTTGGGCAGGTTGTTCGTACAGGGAGGGATCTTCCATTCCCATGTCCATGTTCGGGTCTTCCATCCCCATGCCTTCCGCTACATTGAGCGTGAAGGGGATCTCCTGCGTATACGATTCCCCGGCCACATCTTCATAGGTAAAAATGACTTTTCCGTTTTGTTCCCCGGCCGCTTCCGGTGTGACATTGATCTCAAACTGATCCTGGGAACCGCTGGCAAAGTTTCCTACATACATCTGCGGATTATCGGTATGCATATCGGATTCCAGACGGACGGTCAGATTGTACAGGGTCGTTTTTCCGGTGTTGTAGAAGGGAACGGGGACAATCGTCGGCTGATAGCTCATGGTTTCTGTAGGGATATTGAGCTGGCCGGTGGTCAGTTCGGTTCGCTGCACAACGGGAATCCCGAAGCTTTCGCTGGAGGTGAATTCATTGCCGTCGGCGTCTTCGTATTCAAAATGGGCCGTCATGGTATAGGTGCGTTGCGCGGCATCCGGTACGACATACATGCGGATCCGGCGGGTGGTTTCCCCTTCCGGCGCAATATAGCGGGCATAAAAGGTATTGGAGGTATCGTCCGGAATAAAAACGGTGCCGGAGTTTTGTGTGGTGTCCTGGGTGGTCAGGGTCACCTTCATATTACGGATGGAATTGATGCCGTTGGTATTGTAAAAGGTCAGTTCCAGATTAAACCGATCGCCGGCTTTTACGGGATTGGGGTCGAGCTTATAGGTGTCGATTACAATTTTCGGTTTGTTCTGAATCTGCGGTCCGCTTGCAATCGGCGGTTCCTGCACAGGGGGCGCGGATGGTTCGCTTGGATCTTCGCCGTCTGCAGACTGGGCAATCATTTGGGCGGTATCGGCGCTGTCAGCAGCCGTTGTGTCGGATGCTTCCGTTGTGGCGTTGGCAAATGCGAGCGCCGGGGTGGCTAAGAGCAGCAGGGCCAAAAGTGCCGCCAGGGTTTTATTCCGTAATCTCATGGGTTTCCTCCTTCGTTTTGGTCTGGATCCGATCCAGCTTTCCGTCAATAATATGAAAAATGCGATTGGCATGCAGTGCGGTGTCTTCGTCGTGGGTAACCATGACCAGCGTCTGTTTAAAGTCGGTGGCCATGCCGCGAATCAGCTCCATGACTTCTTCGGAGGTACGCGAGTCCAGATTCCCGGTGGGCTCGTCCGCAAACACAATCTTGGGCTGATCCACAAAGGCGCGGGCGATACTGACCCTTTGCTGCTGCCCGCCGGAGAGTTCCGACGGCTTATGTTTCATCCGATTGGCCAAACCGACATTGGCCAGCATATTTTTAGCCATGGCATCCCGTTTTTTTCGGGGCACCCCTTTGAAAATCAGGCCCAGTGCCACATTTTCCTGCGCGGTCAATGTGGGAATCAGGTGATAGGACTGAAAAACAAAGCCGATATTCAGCTGCCGGAACTTGGCCAGCTGCCGTTCGTTCAGCTTCTCCAGTGCCACGCCGCCTACATGGATCTCGCCTTTGCTGGGCTTTTCCAACCCGGCGAGCATATTCAAAAGCGTCGACTTCCCCGAGCCCGAAGTTCCCAGTATGGCAACAAATTCGCCGCGGTCAATCGACAGATTGACGCCGTTTAACGCGTGTACCTTTTCCTGTCCCATACGAAACACTTTGTGTAAATTCACAGTTCGAATGATGGGTTCTATGACGCACACCCCCTTTGGGCCTATTATACTCGGTAATTTGCCAGAATGTCTGTCTTTTGACGACAGCTTCTCTTACAATAGTCTTTCGCTTTTACTTTATTGGATAAAAGGGTATGAATCGGAATAAGAACAGTCGACGAAAGGACGGAACCATGCAGCACAAAAAATACATCATCATCGGAAACGGCATCGCCGGACATGCAGCGGCCCTGCAGATCCGAAAAGAAGACACGGACGGCGGCATTCTCATGATCAGTAAAGAAGCGCATCATACCTATTATCGCCTGAAGCTGACGGAAATGATTGCGCATCCGCTGGCAGAAAAGGACTTGTATATCATGACAGAAGAAGTGGCCCGCGATGCCCATATCGACGTCATCCTGTCACACGGGGTGGAAGAAATCCGCACGGATGACAAAACCGTACGGCTGGATAACGGCGATGTCTGGCAGTATGACAAGCTGCTTCTTGCCACCGGATCGGTGTCTTTTATCCCGAAGACAAAAGGGGAGGACAAAAAGAATGTGATCTCTCTTCGCACCCTGGAGGATTTGGCGCGCATGAAAGAGGCGTTTGCCCGGTCGGAAACCGTAACCGTTGTAGGCGGCGGACTATTGGGATTGGAAGCAGCCTATGCGCTTTTGGAACAGGGGCTTCGCGTTCATGTTGTGGAGATGGCGCCATGGTTGTTACCAAGGCAGCTGGATCATCCTTCTTCCGCTTTTTTAACCGAAGAACTGGAAGAAAAAGGGCTTCTCATTCATACCGATCGCTATGTAACCGAAATTCTCGGCGAGGATTCCGTGACCGGCGTGCGCCTGCAAACCGGAGAGGAAATCCCCTGCGACGGGGTTTTGTTTAATATCGGCGTGCGGCCGGAAACACAGCTGGCCAAAGCCGCAGGGCTTTCAGTAGACAAAGGAATCATCGTAAACGGACATATGCAAACCAATGTAGAAGACGTATACGCTGCAGGCGACTGTATCGAATACAATGGCACATGCTTCGGCCTGTGGACGCAGTCTAACGCACAGGGTCGCATCGCGGGCACCAATATGACAGGCAAACAGCTGTTATACGAACGCCCCAAGCTGTTTTCCCAGTTGAAATTGGGCGACCTCATACTGTTTTCATCCGGCGATGTTCAAAATTACGACGAAATGCGCGAATACCAGGCAGAAGACCAAAACTTCAAAAAAATCTTTTTCCGGGAAGGCAAGCCCGTAGGCGCCATCCTCTACGGCGATACCAAGGCGATGGGGGCTGTCAACAAAATGCTCGATGGCGATATATCCTTTGCAGAGTTTAAAGAAAAACACATTCACTAAAGCAAAAAGCGGCCGCGTAGCCGCTTTTTCTTATGCTTCTCCCTTTGCGGGCAGGATCCATGCATGTAAAACCGGGTTTTTCAGTAAACCGCGAAACAAAGGAACGCCCAATAGTGTTACGATCACCAGCTGACTGAACATGATTTGTGCCGACACCAAAAAGAAATTGACCGGCTCGGCCGATACCAGATAGATCTCCAGGCCGATAAAGACGGCAAATAGAGCCGGCATCGTAGAAGCGATCCATACATTTTTGATCCGCGTCATGCACAAGAAAGCAAGAAACGAAGAACCGGCCCCAAACAAAACATCGATCATCCCCAAAGGACTGGTTAGATTGGCAAGTACGGTTCCGACGGTGAGGCCCGGAATAAAGGCGGGATTAAAAAAAGCCAGAAGCGTGAGCACTTCCGACAGGCGAAACTGCAGCGGACCATAGCTGATGGCCGGCAGCGTCCACGTGAGCACGGCATACAGAGCCGCAATCACCGCGGAACGGGTGAGATTCTTGGGATTCATAACATAACAACCTTTCTTGATTTTTTATACGTGGGTGCCAAGGAAACACGTCCGAACTACTATAACAAAATTGCCTCCGATTCTCAACTCCGGGAAGAAACCATCAGCCCCGGAGAAGAGGTCCTTGGTGGTCGAAACATTTGGCTCAATTATTCTGCATAGGCTCTCATCATAAGTGGCAAAGTCATTTTAAACACCGGTAAATGTTGAAAAAACATAAACAATATCCNCTACAGCTTCTTAATCGGATGTCGTATGACCGTTTTCAAGTTTTCAGGCTTGCTTTTTCTCGGGTCTGAAAGATATATTTCATGATGAAGCCGGTTCTGATTAATATCTATTTCATAACCGTTTTCTTTAACAAAGTCCTCCATCAATTTTACACTGGCCGGTTCATCATACTTGGTTAAATGCAGTTATCAAAGGACATTATTACAAGCTGTATTTAATAATAGACATGTTCAGCAGACTGATAGTGGCTTATGAGGTTTGGGAAGAAGAAAGAGCTGAACATGCAGAATATTTAATTAGAAAAGCTACACTATCACAGGGAATAGCAGGTAAACCACTAGTATTACATTCAGATAATGGAAGCCCGATGAAAGCGGCAACCATCTGAGGACATTAGGAAAAAATTACGCCCTAGGTATTCATGAAATGCAGATAGCCTTATAGCAGTTTCCCAAGTGGTAGCTACTAATTTTCAAACCGTTGCAGCTGCAAACAATTATTGGAAATAATAAAAATGAGAAAGATAATTGAATTATCTTTCTCATTTTAAATTTTAAATCTTAACTGACACATGATAGGTTTTTTTCTTAGCAAAAGGCAGTATATTCCCTTTAAGTTTTTCACCATCTACTTGGATTTCCATTTTACCCCTGCCTGCATTTTCCACATCTATAATGTATTTTCTTCCCCTAAATATTCTCTCAACCCTATACTTGTTTAAATCATCTGGCAGGCAAGGATCAATTCTTAAACCATCATAATCAGGGTGAATACCTAGTATTGCTTGGGAAATGTTTACAAAGGACCAGGCAGCTGTTCCAGTTAGCCAGCTATTTTTTGCCTCTCCTAGGGAATGACTATCCCTTCCCCCTATGGTTTGACTATATACATAGGGTTCAGTCTTGTGTATATGGCTATAGTCCTCTATATAGGCAGGACTTATTCGCCTATAGATATCAAAGGCCTGATTTCCCCTTTTAAGCTTGGTTTCAGCTATACTTATCCAAGGATTATTGTGGCAAAATACTGAGCCATTTTCCTTATAGCCAGGTGGATAGCTGGATATTTCTCCTAGCTCCTTATAATATCTTGTATAGCATGGTGATAGAAGCTCTACACCATAATCATTAACCAAGTATTCATGAACTGAATCTAAGGCTTTTTCTGCGTAACCATTTTCTAGACCTAGGCCTGCCATTACACACATACCTTGAGGTTCTACGAAGATTTGTCCTTCATCACATTCCTTACTACCTATTTTCTTTCCAAAGGCATCGTAGGCCCTTAGGAACCAATCTCCATCCCATCCATTGTCATAGATGGCCTTTTCCATATAGTCTACATGTTTCTTTACTCTTTCAGCCTCAGCCTTGTCCCCAAATCTATTGCATAATTCAATATATTCCCTGCCATAGTTTACGAACATGCCTGCGATAAATACACTTTCCGCAACTCCACTTTCAAAGTTGGAAGTAGTTTGAAAACTTTCACCAGGCTCTGTGGAGAAACAGTTTAGATTTAGGCAGTCATTCCAATCCGCCCTGCCTATTAGAGGAAGTCCATTTGGACCAAGATTATTTATGGTATAGTCTATACTTCTTTTTAGATGTTCAAATAAGGTTCTTTCACTGCCTTCCTTATTATCAAAAGGAACCAGCTCTTTTAAAATACTACT
>JGI24709J26583_10002742_pt1 | contig 14279 bp, 11 predicted proteins | sample BioPla2DNA1_FD_26583 | JGI IMG/M metagenome (IMG submission 26583) | reverse complement strand
ATCGTCCCCCTGCCACAAAGTGCCTTATCATCCCTTACCACAAACATTAATTATATTATAAATTTGCCTGATTGGCAATGGTCGGGAGTCAAATAATGGGTTACATTTTTTAACCACTTCCCTGATTTCAAACGAAGAAAACATATGAACATTTTACAGATTTCCTCAACTACAGATAAGGCATAGACTAAATAATCCCACTCATTGTAATAAATAGTTCTATTTTAATTTTTTTACTTTTAACAATATTATATGTTGTTTTACCAAATCATTCAATTACAGACAGTATAGCAAGAAGACAGTACGAGATTTTTGTGACAAGAGGTCGTGGCGTGGGGACGTTTCATTTGCCACATTCCAGTAATGAAAGGGGACAAACCACTAGATGACAGATCGACCACCAACAAGTGATTGGTCGTCCACCAGTGGTTTGTCCCCAATTGTCTCAAAATGTGGCAAATGAAACGTCCCCCTACCACCCCCCTGCCACATAGAACTAACGGCTTTTCACAGGTTCACACTTTACTGTAACCTTTTCACAAGGCTGCCTAAGTGTACCGGAAGATTTTGCCCAATCATTCAACCGCCTTGCCATAGTCTCTTCACTAGACCGCATAGATCTACTGGTATATCTTGTCCAATCATCTGCCCACCTTTTAAGATCACGTTCAGAAAAACCCCTTCCTCTATATAGCCATTCATTATGCAAGCCAAGATACAAATCAATTTTTTTCATAAGTAAATCTTCCGCCTGTTTAATTTCAGGCAGTTGGTTGCCCTTCCCTTTTTGTGGTCTCAAAAACCATACCATTTCAGCAAATTCCTTTTCTTCATTTTTTAACTTTTGACATGTGTCTCGCAAGCGATAAATAGCCCGATGATCATGATTAAACTCTTCTAGGCTTCTTAACATTACTACTCCCTCGCGATTTAAATATAGATATTTTAAATACTGTAACTGCAAATGTACCCAATGGGTACTCGCTGAATCATTGCGTGCTAATCCACTTTCCCAACATTCAGCTATTTTAAGCAATGCTTCTTCCCGTGTTTTTACTCCATATTTTCCCAAAAGCTCCTTTTGAGCCAGCTTTACTTTCGACGTTAACCCCCGTTGCTTTTCTAAAACATCCCAATGAGCTAATTTTCGATAATTATAAAGATGTGCCTTCATCTTTTCTATAGTTTCCGCATTTTGCTCAAATGCTTTGAGTAATTCCCTAATAAAAACCTTTTGCCTGTAACTCTCCTGACAAATACTCTTTACTGCCTGTAAAGGCCTTTTTAATTCAGCAATGAGCCACTTTAAATTGTCAATGACAGTTTCATCACGTGTAGCACGGCGGGGATGTGGCAATCGAACATAACGTGACCCTAAATCGCCAATATCATCCCCACATCTGTCAAGGGACTGTAGTAAAGGCACAGAACGTGACGCTGAAGCGCTTCCTTCACTATGTAAACGATCAAAAACATTTCTCATCACAAATCCCCTCTAATTTAAATTACATAATCTTTTGTTATTTTATCATATGTTTTGTATCATGCAATAATTTACGAAATTCTATTGTGGCATAAGAAAGGAGACACACCGCTTAATAGTAGGTCATCCTACCAGCGGTTTGTCCCCGGTCATCTCAAAATGTGGCAGATGAAACGTCCCCCTGCCACTGCCACCACGCTACTTATTGAGGTATTACCTCCAAAAGTCTGGCGATATGATATCCTTGATGGACTGCATCAATAACTTTGCCTGGTTCTCTATTGTCTCCGATCGTAAAGACCTTCTTAATCTTACCCTTTAAATCCTTCTCAAGATTTTGTTCTGCTTTATAACCAACAGCGATAACTAAAGCATCACAAGGAATTGTTTCGGTTTGCCCATTTTCTTTNGATACTTCAGCCTCACCGTCTTTTAGAGCTGTCAGTCTGGTACTCGTCATCACTTTAATCTGAGAATCAGCAAGTAGTTTCTTTAAAGCAATGTCATTATTTCTGGCATGATGAGCCGTTTCCAGTAGATTATCCAACAACTCCACAATTGTCACATCTTTGCCCATTCGCTCCAAGTATAGTGCCGTTTCACAACCAACCAGACCACCACCTAGCACTACTATCTTTTGTCCGGGGCAATCTCCCCACTTCAGAAGCTCCGTTGCTTCATAAACATTATTATTCTCTATACCAGGGATATTAGGAATAATGGAATGTGCTCCTCCGGCAATAATTACGGCATCAGGATTCTTTTTGATGATTTCTTCAGCTGTCGCTTCTTTATTAACACGCACTAACACTCCGCTCTTATAGATCTGAACTTTCAAATAATCCACATATTTGGCCACCGACTCTTTAAATTCTGGGGCACCAGCCGCAAGCAAGGCACCACCTAATTCATTTTCCTTTTCCCACAGTTCTACTTCAAAACCACGCTCAGCCGCTGTAAGCGCCGCATTCATTCCTCCCGGTCCGCCGCCTACAACTAAAACCGAAAGCTTTTCAGGACCCGGAGTCAATTCATATTCTCTTTCCATCCCACATTTTGGATTTACGGCACAAGCCATCCTCCGGTTTTCCAGGTTAGCCAGAATACACTCATTACATCCTATGCAAGGACGGATATCTTCATAACGGCCTTCTTGAGCTTTAACCGCCCAATGGGGATCAGTCAAAGCAGGATGACCTAACCCAATCAATTCTGCTAAACCCTCACGGACAACTTCTTCTGCCAATGCAGGATCGCCAAGCTTTCCTTGCACTAATAGCGGTGTTTTTATTCCGGCTCTTTTCACAGCTTCCGCTTGATAGAGCTGGACACCCTCTTCCTCATAGACAGTAGTAACCGCTTTATTCCAAGTCTCATATGTACCTACATCTAAATGAAAAGCTGTAAATCCGGCATCATCTAATACTTTAAGCATTTCAATGCCTTCGTCTAGTGTACGACCACCTTCAATTTGATGGTCTAAAGTTAATTTAACGATTAAAGGAAAATCCTCACCGCAATTTTTCCAAACAGCATCTCGCAGCTCATATAAAATACGCAGTCTATTTTCCAAACTGCCGCCATATTCGTCAGTCCGAGTATTCCAGAGAGATGTCAAAAATTGGTCGATCAAATAACCACCATATGCATGTATTTCAATGGCATCTGCCCCGGCGTTTTTCGCCAGTAATGACGAATAACCGAATTGATTTACCAAAAATTTTATTTCCTCTTTGGTATAGGGGGTACAAGTCAATTCCGGAAAGAAAAATGAAGGTATAGCACTAGCCGATTTCGGCGCAATAAAAGGGTCAATAAAAGATACTCTTCCTAAGCCTAAGGAAAGCTGGGAACAGACCTTTGCTCCATATTGGTGCACTTTTTCACATAAAATGCTCAAAGTGGTAGCCTGAATATAATTCTCCAGGACGTTAGGCATTGGAGCCGGTTCAAAGCGAGTGGTCACCATTGTTGCGGTAGGATAAATTAATCCAAAACCGCCTTTAGCCCTTTCCACATAATACTCAATTTGGCGGTCAGAATAGCCTCCATCAGAATTCGTATGGGAAAAGCCCATCGGATCCATGACCACACGGTTTTTTAGTTCTAGTCCGCCTAATTTCACCTTTTCAAATAACGTCGCCATAAAAAAACCTCCTTTTAGAGCTATATAATTTTTTCCAATTAACAACATTTTGCTCTAAATAAAGTTTCTTTATACATGACGACACCTAATCTTTTTAAGGGGTGGGTAGAAGCGACAGAGGTGGCAGGGGGACGTTTCATCTGCCACATTCTCATTAAAAAAGAGACATACCGCTAGATAGTAGTTAATATTCCAGCGGAATGTCCCCCAATTTCAAAAGGTGGCAAGGTAGCAAGTGAACAACAAAATGTGGCAAGTGAAACGTCCCCGTGCCACATTTATTCTGACACTTCAATTGTTTCCAGCAATTTTCCTTCCTGGCAATATAAAGCAGGTTCCGGTAATTTCCCTTTTAAGAAAAGCTGTTTTAAACTTTCCTCATCATAATCACGGGTTATAAAGAAATACAAATCAGCCTTATAACCAGGCTTAATCATACCAAGGTTATCTTTTTTCATCGCTTTCGCCGGATTACCGGTAAGATAAGCGGCTAATTCCGGTAATGATTCCTCTCCTAACTCCAAGGGCACAAGAAGCACTTTAGTCATGGCCGATAACTGCATTTGTAAATGCTTAAAGGTATTTTGCAATGTTTCTCCTCTTTGCTGAGAAACTTGTGCTAAATTATAGCCTTGATAAGGACCGTCCTGAAAATACAAATAATGTGCGGGATAGCGAGGATAGCTGTTCTTAAAAAGATGTTCCACCGCTTCGTTGTCCTTTGTGGGNCTAACCGGCATCGGCATTACAGTTAGACCACCGGCATCAAATGTGGGGAAATCCAGTTCCCGCACTGAGCCAACCTCAACGATTCGCCCATTCTTTATGGCTATATCTCCGCGGAACCTTTCTTTTTCACCGGTACCGTCTAAAATAAGAGCATGTTTAATTACTAAATCATATGTGGTTTCTTTATTATTAAACTGGACATTTTCATCCGCCTGAATTGCAGTAAAAAGGAAAAAATAAAAACCATAACTGATTACAGCGACAAAAACTAATAAGATGATAATTTTTAGTCTCCGCAAAAAATCATCTCCTTTCCTTTTACACTGTACCGACTGCGGACTGCGAGAAGAATAAAAGTAAGATCATAATCGTATTCCACACAGAATGAGCCATGATTGAAGTATATAATGAACCTGTTTTTATATAGAGCATATTTAACCAAATACCTGCGATAACAATAGGTATAAACCTAATCAAATCAAAATGCAGCATACTAAAAAATATACTGGTAATAATGACGGCAGGCAGCTTTCCTGTTATTTTACCTATTGCGGGATAAAGAAAACCTCGAAAATATAACTCTTCACTCAGCGGTGCAGCTACAGCAGCAATAAATAAACATAAAAACTGTTCCCATCTGGTTTTTGCAGTGTTAAAAACATCAACAATCTCCTGTTGCTCTACCTCAAAAGAATAAAACATACTAATAATCGTGAGGATAACGGTCATAGCAAGAAAAAGCAAAATACCCTGAATTACTCCAGTAAATAACCAATTTTTGCCTCTTCCTGTTCTTAAGCCTACCTCACTCCAACCTAACCGATATTTTAGCTTGATAATCAAACCAATTAGTAAAAAAAAGAAAACCGCTAAAAGTAAGCTATTTAAAAAAAGCTGTCCTAAGTATAAATTATTCGGACTTATAATTTGACTCAAACTATTAAACCAAGTTCTTAACGAAAAAGGGATAAATAATTTAGTGCTTAAAACGATAGCAAAAACAAGTAATGCTTCCACAACTGACCAAGGTGGAGTTTGATAACTTCTGATCATATCATCTTTTTCCCCCGATAATGCAAAGCTTCATGGTCAGCATCATGATAAGCTTCCCAGATAGATTCTGAAATAGTAGGATGAGGATGAATACAATTTATTAATTCCTCTACAGTAGCATCTAATTGTATCGCAGTTACGGCTTCAGCAATTAGTTCCGTAGCTGAAGCACCAATTATATGAACTCCTAGAATTTTGCCGGACTCTTCAGCGACAATTACCTTTACAAAACCTCTGGTTTCTCCTTCAAGCTGAGCCTTGCCATTAGCAGCCAAAGGAAATTTACCAACCTTTATCGCCCCATATCTGTCTTGCGCTTCTTTTTCCGTTAATCCTACAGAAGCCATTTCCGGGAAAGAATAAACACACTGAGGAATTGCCTCATAATTGATTTTTTTAGTGTTCCCCATAATATTCTCTACCGCTACTATACCTTCAGCAAAAGCTTTATGAGCCAACATAAACTTGCCATTGACATCACCGACTGCATAAATCTGCGGTATATTGGTACGCAAAAATTCATCAGTAATTATCGCACCTTTAGCCGTCTTTATTCCTAATCTTTGTACATCAATCCCTTTGTATGAGGGGGNTCTGCCTACAGCAAGCAAAATTTTCTCTGCTGTTATTTCCGTTATATTGTCACTCCCATTTTTCTCTACAAACAATGTATTTCCCCTTATTTCCAGTGCTTTTGTACTTGTATTGATCTGAATGCCATTACCTTTTAATACTCTTGCGGCTTGTCGAGAAATTTCTTCATCCATATTGGGCAAGAGCCGTTCTTCCATTTCAATAATAGTTACTTCCGCACCTAATTCCCTAAAAATAAAGGCAAATTCTACACCGATAACACCACCGCCCAAAATAATCAGCGACGAAGGAACCGCTTCTAAAGATAACAGTTCATCACTCGTAATAACAGCCGCAGAATCTAAACCGGGAAGTGGAATAAGTTTTGGTTTAGAACCGGTTGCAATAATAACATTACAAGCCTGATAAATCTTATCTTGGACGCGGATTAAACCGGGTTTATCCTCCATTACTGCAGAACCATGTATAACGTCTACACCATGAGCTTGTAAAAGGGTAGCTACTCCCATGGTAAGACGCTCCACTATTCGGTTTTTTCGTCCTTGTAACATCGCCCAATCGATCTTGGCGCCTTTTAAATCTACTCCTGTAATTGCCAACTGAGATAACTTTTGCAAATCTTGCCATGCCCTAACACTCTTCAGAAAAGCCTTAGTAGGTATACAGCCTCTATTCAAACATGTGCCACCCAAACAATCCTCTTCAAAGAGAACTACCTTCGCCCCTAATTGTGAAGCTCTGATGGTCGCAATATATCCTGCCGGTCCACCGCCTATTACCGCTATATCATAAGTTACATCATTTGTTTCAAGATCTATTGCCATTTCAGATCACACAACCTTTCCTCTTGATAGTAAAATAAGTTCTACATTTTAAGATGTATCCCTGCAAATAAAAAGCCAACATTATTTTAGTGTTGGCTTTCTAACATCTTTTTAGTTATACAAATCTTACTATCCTATTGCTCTGGTATCATAGGCTCTATTTCTGTTAACTCTATTATAAACTTCACGACTTAACTCTATTGTTCGTTCTTCTCCATATTGCCGATTCAATCTATCAATCATATCACGCATAGATTCGACTTGCCCAATTCTTATCTCAATTTTATTAAATAATTCTTCATTTTTGGAAATAAATAGTTCAATCTGTTCATAATCCAAGGGGCTGTCTTTAAAATATTTTTTTTCCAATTCTTTAAGTCTCTCCAGCTTTTCTCTGGTTAAATGCATAACGGGTCTATCCGTAAGATATTTTTGCTTAAGCATATTTTTCAGGCGTATATAATCATTTTTCAATTCTCTGGCATCACGCATAAGCCTTGCCAGTTCANGACGTTCACTTTCTATTTTAGATATTACTAAATCTATGTCCGGTCTAAGGTTGGCTTCACCACCCAAAGCCGACTTTAATTTTTCAAAATGAGTTGTTATGGTATATTCTTCATTTTTATACATAAGCCCATTTTCAGCACTGGAAAAATCTATAGAATAATAATCAGCTTTTCGTGTTTCATTATTAATCGCCCTGTTTGTCCTGATTATAGCCGCTCTTTCTCTTCTTGCCCGAAAAGAATCACCCCAAAAATTTCTCGATATTTTTGAATGTTTCACGCCCGGTAATTCGCCATACACTTGTAAGTCAGAGTTTAATGATCTGACTGTGTCCGTAATAATATTCCTAGCAACTGACACAACTACACAACCCTTTCTTTTAATTATCATTATCGTATTTTATAGAGCTATTTTTTAATTATACTATATATTAAGATAATTTTCAAACAAATTTATCTTACACAATCGATAATATTTTTACCCTCTATTATTTTTAGACCTCTTTTTTCTCTTTCTTCTCTCCATTTATTTTCAATCTGCTTTCTTAACTGCTCTGTTTCGGATACTACTTCTTCAATCCGTTTTATAATCGCATTTACATAGGGGTCATTAAAATATTTTTCCTCAAGCTTTTTTAAATTTAAGACATCTCCACTATTAAACTTAGTACTATAAATTACACTCACATTAGTCTTCACTAATTCTTCGGGAGTTATTTTTAATAATTCTTTCATCTTTTGATTTTCGGCCAATACATGTTCTCTGGCATTTTTCCAATATCTATTAAGAGCAACGGTTTCCCCCTCCAAATGACTAATTACGATTGCTCGCTGCCTGTCATAAGGCTTATCACGAAAATACTCCCTGATATTGTTAAATATCTCCGCATGGCGTTTTGTATCCCGTGCAAAAATATCATCATTAACTTCCGGAGTATTTTCTAAGGAGAAATAGGCGAGCATTCTTCTAACTTCTGAATCTCTATACTTTTTTAGTGCTTCATAAGCCATCTCCTTACCCTTCTGATGATATAATTCCCAGGTACGCTTTTCATCTTTAGACATATTTGCCAAATACAGATGATATTCCGATATAGCTTTTTTTATAATAGGATCCGATTCAATTTCCGAGGAGTTATAATCACTCATAATCCATTCATAAATATTATTTTCATTAATGGGAGACAAAAAACTATTTACTGCCTTGCTAANTCTATCAGTTAAACCCAAACGACCATCTCCTTTTTGTGACGACATTATAAATTAAATTATATCATATATTATTCACTTTTTAAACAATTTTAAAATTGTATCTCAATTCTTTATGTATATAAAAGATGAGAAGAAGCTGTTCTTCATACAGCTTCTTCTCATCTTTCTATTTTATTTAGTCTAATTTTTCCCGCAACAACTTATTTACCAAACCAGGATTGGCCTGACCTTTGGTTTCCTTCATGACCTGCCCGACTAAAAACCCGAGAGCATTTTTCTTTCCACCTTGATAATCTTCTACCGATTTAGGATTAGCTGAGATCACCTTCTCTACTATAGAGGCCAAAGCCTTCTCATCAGAGATCTGAACCAATCCTTTTTCTTTAATAATTTCTTCAGGGTCTTTGCCGGTAGCAAACATTTCCGCAAAAACTGTTTTCGCTATTTTACCACTGATTTTTCCCTCTTTTTGGCTTTTTAATAAGCTCGACAATTGCTGTGGAGTTATCTTACTTTCTTGGATCTCCATATTGTTAGCATTCAACAAACTGAGAAATTCGACCATTAGCCAATTGGCGACAGTTTTAGGTTCATTAAACAAAGCCACGGTTTCATCAAAAAACTCAGCCAAAGCTCTGCTCCCTGTAATAATTCCGGCATCATATGTGGATAGTCCTAACTCCTTAACCAAACGTTCCTTTTTCGCATTAGGTAATTCCGGTAAGGTAGCCCTTATTTCTTCAATCCATTCCGGTTCAAGCACAATCGGTGGCAAGTCCGGATCAGGGAAATAACGATAATCATTGGCTTCTTCTTTAGTACGCATAGAAGTCGTTATACCTTTTCCTTCATCCCAACCTCGTGTTTCCTGAATAATGACACCGCCATCTTCCAATATTTCTCTTTGTCTTTCAATTTCATATTCCAAAGCCCGCTCCAAAGACTTAAAAGAATTCACATTCTTTATTTCTGTCTTAGTCCCAAATTGAGAAGAGCCTGCCGGGCGCAAAGAGATGTTCGCATCACACCGTAATGACCCTTCTTCCATCTTTACATCAGAAACACCGGTATATTCAATCACCGCTCGTAACTGTTCTAAGAAAATCCGCGCTTCTTCCGCCGAACGCAAATCAGGTTCCGTAACAATCTCAATTAAGCCTGACCCACCCCGGTTATAATCGGCCAAAGAATATTGCGAAGTTGTAATACTACTGCCACTATGCAATAGTTTACCGGCGTCTTCCTCCAAATGAATCCGGTTAAGTCTGATCTTCTTCTTCTCCCCATTTACTTCAATTTCCAAATGCCCACCTTTACAAATATAAAAATAGAATTGAGAAATCTGATAAGCCGATGGCAAATCCGGATAAAAATAACTCTTGCGATCAAACCTACTATAAGGAACGATTTCACAATTCAAAGCCAAACCGGCGCGTACTGCATACTCTACAGCCTGCTTATTCAAAACAGGAAGCGCTCCCGGTAGTCCTAAGCAAAAGGGACAGACATGAGAATTGGGTTCTCCACCGAATTCCATCGGACAGCCACAAAATATTTTCGTTTTAGTCTTTAACTCTACATGTATCTCTAAACCAATGACAGGTTCAAATTCAACCCCCATCTTAACACACCCCTTTCCCTTTAAGACTAAGCCGTGTCCGGTTTGTATTCTGTTCTAACGCAAAACCGATTCTCAACAAGGTCTTTTCAGCAAAAGCTCGTCCCCAAAACTGCAACCCTACGGGAAGCCCTTTAACCATACCCCAAGGCAATGATAACGCTGGAATACCGGCTAAGTTAGCAGGACAAGTCCAGATATCTAAATCTCTGGCCAAAGTATTGGCCCGCTCATCTTGGAAAGCAAAAGCTACCGTAGGCGTAGTGGGCAAAAGTAAACAGTCATAATCCTGAAACAGCTTTTCTATTGCATCTTTAATCAAGGTCCTTACTTTGAGTGCCTTAAGATAATAAGCCTCATATTGTTCCGAACTTAAAACATATGTTCCTAAAATAATATTCTTTTTAACTTCTGTACCAAAGCCCTGACCACGTGTTTTTTTGTAGAGGGTATCCAAGTCTTCCGTCTCAACCCTAAAGCCATAACGCACTCCGTCAAATCGCGCAAGATTCGAACTGCCTTCAGCAGCAGCAATAATCTGATATGTAGAAAGCACCGCATCACGATAGGGCATTGTGACCTTTTCACAACTTGCACCTAATTCTTCAAGTTTAGCCACGGCCTCTTGAAGTTGAGTGATTATTTCAGGGTCAACAGCTTGTAAATATTCCTGCGGTATACCGATCTTTATACCTTTAACGTCATTTAATAAAGAACCGGTATAATCCTCGTTTTCTGCTAAGGCAATAGACATAGAATCATGTGGATCATGACCGGAAATAGCGTTTAGCACCAAAGCGCAATCTGTCATATCTTTTGTGAGGATCCCCACTTGATCCAAAGAAGACGCCCCAGTTACTACACCATAACGGGAAACACTGCCATAAGTTGGTTTTAACCCAATCACACCACAGAAAGAAGCCGGTTGACGCAAATCCCCACTTGCATCAGTTCCAAGAGAAAAAACTACTTCTTCGGCAGCAACAGCTGCCGCCGCTCCACCACAAGCTCCTCCGGGCACTGCCTTGAGCTCATGAGGATTATATGTAGCACCAAAAGCCGAATTTTCCGTAGTTGCGCCCTGTGCGAACTCATCAAGATTGCATTTCCCTAATAATACTGTATCTGCCGCCTGCAGTTTTTCCACAACAGTAGCACTATACGGCGGAATAAAATTTTCCAGCATTCTGGAAGAACAAGTCGTCTTAATCCCTGCAGTCAAGATATTATCGGAAAGAGCCATAGGAATGCCGGCTAAAGGGGAAAGCTCTTCTCCCCTGCTCCTCTTTTCATCAACCTTTTGTGCCGCTTGAAGAGCCTCTTTTTCCGCTATGGTTACAAAAGCATGAAGCTCACCTTCAACCTTCTTGATCTTGTTCAAGTGTTCTTTCACTAAATCTTCACTACTAATTTCTTGTTTCACTAACAGTCCCTGCAATTCATGAGCTGTTAATCCCAATAATAATGACAATTTTCTTCCCCCTCTCGCACTTGATAAACTTCTTAAATAATCCGAGGAACTTTAAAACAATTATTTTCAACATCTGAAGCATTAGCAAAAACCTGTTCTTTAGTAAGACCCTCTTCCACCTCATCCTCATGAAAAACATTTTTTAAGGGGAGCACATCAACTGTTGGTTCAATATGCTCAGTCTCCACTTGCTTTAAAACATCCATCTGTACCAGTGTTTCCTGCAGAGCTTGTGTGAAGTTCTGAACCTCCTCTGCCGATAACTCCATTTTGGCTAACTCGGCAATCTTTTCTACATCTTTTTGCGTGATTTGCATCTAAACTTCACCTTCCTTATTTATTAAAAATAAACAGTATGCACTTTTCCTCTGTTTAACAATTACTACAACAAGCATTATATCAAATCTTAGCGAGAGATGACAATTTTTTGTAATGAAAAAGAAAGCAAGGAGCCTATCCTTGCTTCAGCCTGTGTAGGTATGGATTTAGCATCGACTTAAAAGCAAAAATAACCATGAAATTAAGCAATAAACTTAAAAAGTATATTATTTTATACTATAATTGAGGTAAAATAAGTAAAAATAAGGTCGAATAATTGTGCAAATTGTTAGGAAATATTAAAATAACCAATCAATATATTGAAGAAAACTATAGCTCAATGTACCTTTGGTATACGGCATCAGTATCAATAATGAAGAGAGGGGGTATGCGAATTTGAATTCAGAGATCACTAAAGAAAGCGGGATAATAAGGACTAGTTAAAAAATAAATAAAAAGGAGGTAGATAAAAATGAATAAAGGGAGAATGCGGGGTTTTCTGGTGTTTTGCTTAGCTCTGGCAATTTTACTTGTTCTACCTGTCTCAGCAAAAGCAGCGGTAATAGATTATCCTTATTTTTTGATATTAGTGCTCTAAAATTAAATGGTGCTGCCCACCATACTTCAAATTTAATCAGACTTACGTCCAGTNCAGACCAANGTGGTAGTGTTTTCACTAAAGAAAAGATAAGATTAAGTTCAGACCGTAGTTTTAGTACATATTTTACTATAAGAATGTCCGGTGGGGCTGATGGAATGTGTTTTGTCATGCAACAGTCTGCAAATACTGCACTAGGTTATCACGGTGGTGGCTTGGGTATTGTTAATATACCTCAACCTATTGTGGCTGTCGAATTTGACCATCATAATGAAGGTGAGCCTTANGCTCATTGTCATGTAGGGATAGATATTAACCCCTATTTTGCGTACTGNCCTTCACAAGCTAGTTCTGTAGCGGTAGCAAGCTGTCCTTGGAATCTAGAAAACTATGCAGTTTATCATGTGTGGGTTGATTATGATGGGACATATATGGATGTCAGAATGAGCACCTCAAATAATAAGTCTAGTAGTATTCACTTATTACATCACAAAGTAGATTTAAAGAGTCTACTTAATCAAGAGGTTTATGTGGGATTCACAGGTGCTACCGGTATGGGTAGCGGAGTTCATGAAGTCTTAAGTTGGCAATTTAGTGGTGGAAATTCAGAGCCGGTAATTAGTTTTACCAGTTTGCCAGCCGGATCTAAAATTCACAAAGCAGAACAAACTTTAGTATTTAAGGTTAAAGCTACTGACCCTGATACAGAAGACCAAAATTTAATTACTGAGTTTTATCTTGATACAGGAAGCGGTTATAAAAAAGTAAACAGTTTTACAGCAAACGGCGCTAACGTTAACAACGGTCAATTTACAGCGAAAAACGGTACAGAATATACTATAACCATGAATAAAACTGCTTTAATACCGACAAATGTAAATAGCTTTAAATTAAAAGCTGTGACTAAAGATCCTAGTGGTGCTCAAACTGAAATTATTACAAATTTGACGCATTATAATAGCGCACCTGCAGTTACTTTTGTAAATCTTGCCGCCGGGCAAGATATTCGCAAATCAATTGATACCTTTGAATTTGCGCTTAAAGCTACAGATTCAGATGCAGTGGATCAAAATTTAACAACAGAGCTTTACATTGCTGTGAATAATAACTATCAAAAAGTAAACGTTTTTACTGTTAACGGAGTACTAAATTCTACCGGAAAATTCACGGCTGTTAATGGGACACAGTATAATATCATCATTAATAAAGCAGATTATCTTGCTTTAGATGTAGATAATTTTAAACTAAAAGCAGTTGTTACAGACCCCTTCGGTAGTAGCGGAAATAAAGAAATTAACTTGGTACACTTCCAAGATATCTTAGCACGGTGGTCTATGGACTCTGTGCAAAATGAGATGGTCTTAGATTCCAGTGGTAATAACAATCATGGTACTATAGAGAATGCAGTTTTAACTACTGGAATAATCACTAATGCTTTGGAGTTTGACGGAGCAAATGCTTTTGTAAGTGTACCTAAACCAAGTCTTAATAATCTTACTAATTGGAGTATCGAAGCATGGATTAAGCCTGATGGCGAGGGATATATTTATTCTGAAGGGAATCCAGCAGTAACTTTCTTTATGGAAGTAAAAAATGATAATAGCTTAAATATCGGTACTTGGCATGTTTTTGGCAAGTATAAATCCGAGCAGTGCGGAACTTAATTTTCCGAGCACCCCATTCCCATTAATGGGATTTCATGGTCGAATGTGTTAGCCTGTAAC
>JGI24709J26583_10002737_pt1 | contig 14285 bp, 21 predicted proteins | sample BioPla2DNA1_FD_26583 | JGI IMG/M metagenome (IMG submission 26583) | reverse complement strand
GCTATATATATATACTTACAGGTAGGGGATAGGGTTATCTTATAAATAGAGTGTTTGAGGCAAATAAATTCACTGAATTAACATCCAAGGAGATAATGAGACACCTTGAGTAAGTAATAGAGGAATAAGAGGGGGCAATGAAAGATGATAAAAGAAGGTAAGATATCGGGATTGCTAATAATGGTAGCAATGGTATTAGGAGTAACAGCATTGGTGCTAGTTAGTGCTAGGTTAGTGTTATCAAGGTTTAAAAGTGATAGAGTCAATGGGTTTAAGTATGACATCAAGGTAACACTTTGTATGCTAATATTAATAAACAGTGTTTATATTAAATTCTTTGCTAATCAATTCTTAAAGTATAGACTTATGGAGTATGCCCCTGTAATTTCATGGTTCTATATAATTGGTGTATTACCTTATAATATAGTANCATCTTTAATATGTGGTATAAAAGGAAAGAGATTAATATTAGCTACTTTAATTGGTGTTATATTTAATATATTAGTATTTATACTATCTATTGGTGTAATATAATAACAGTTGAAAAAGGACGGGTATAATATGGAAAAGAAGGTAATAGCTAGGAATAAAAAAGCATATCATGATTACTTTGTAGAAGAAACCCTGGAGTGCGGTATAGTACTTACTGGAACAGAGATTAAAAGCATAAGGGAAGGAAAGTGTAGTATTAAAGAGTCTTGGTGTAACATAGTGGGTGGAGAATTGTTTATCAATAACATGCACATTGCGAAGTATGAAAATGGTAACATTTTTAACCATGTGGAGCTTAGGGTAAGGAAACTACTAGCAAACAGAGCGGAGATTAACAAATTATTTGATATAGTTAGAATAAAGGGGTATACTTTAGTGCCAGTGGAGGTTTATATAAGCCATACTGGAAGAGCCAAGATACTTCTAGGTTTATGTAGGGGAAAACATAAATATGATAAAAGACAGGTATTGAAAGATAAAGACATAAAGAGAAAAATAGAAAAATCAATTACAGAGAGATATTATGATAGCGTGTAATTTAGCCAGTGATACAAGGTTGTTCAAGATTATAAACAAAGAGTGTATACGCAACAATGTACAGTTATATCAATAGATAGTATATTTAATATAAGTCAAGGATATATAAGATTAGCTGTAAATATTGAGGGTATACGGAGGTATAAAATGACTGAAAACATTGGTGTAATAGTGATGAGTGAAAAAAGGAGTACTAAAAACTTAAAGATAAATCATAGGGTTGTGAGTAGACTAGCCTTACAGAGAAAGTTGCTGGCAAATACAGGTGGAAATATAGCTATGAGGAAAGCAGCTAAANAGTTAGACTTTGGCTCACAGATTATTATATTACATCCTAATTACAATACAGTATCNTTTATAGATAAAGGAGAAACAAAAGTNGAGGTAGTAAANCATGAAAACTTAGATGTNTACTATGCTATTTTAGACGCTGTAAATGAATCTTTTAAATCAGATACTTTATTATCAAAATACAAATGGGAAAGAGAGCTAGAGCAGATTGATAAGTTAAAAACTCAGAAATTAGATGAGGATACAATAGGGATATACGAGTGTGAAATGTACACTAAATATAAAAATAACAAGGGTACACCTACAGGTATTGGTGTAAAGACAACAGAGTTACAAAAAAAGATTGAGGGTCTTAAAGGTAATGTAGCAATAACTTTAATGTTAATCTTGGTAGACATAGATAAAATCAAAAAGATACTATTGTGGGGAGATGCGAACATAATAGGAGTAGTTTACAAGGATGGTATCAATTATACTTTAGAGCTAAATAAAAAAACATATAATAAAATTACAGATCTATTATTATATTGAATATAAGGAGTAAAGGAGTAGCAGGGGGGTTCATAGTCAACTTGCTATTTACTCGTTTAAACAACAATAATATAGTAGGGTATATATTTAAATATATACCATGCGATGGGGGATATAATTGAAATTAACAGTAACAGACCCAGAGAAAGCATTGAAAAGATTTGAAACTGTTGGAGCCACTTGACATCATAGCGTAGCAGATCATGCTAATGTAACAATACTGTTTGAGGGTATTCCAAAGATAGCAGCCATGATACTAAATAGCAACAGAGTTTATGCTACGAGTGAAAAGAGTTTAAATTACAAGGAGGATTAAGTATGGTAGTAATTATGTTGCTGATTGGAGGCTTAACGCTTACGGTTGGGGATATACTAATGAGGGAATGGTCAGAGACTAATACAATGGAGTGGTTTATGATAGGTATACTATTGTATTTGATAGGAATGGTAATTCTAATTTATAGCTACAAATACAAAAAAATACTAGTAGCGACTGTTATAATGGCACTTTTCAATAAATCATCGATGTTAATTATAGACGTATTTATTTACAAAGAGAGCTTAACTAAACTAAAGATAGCTGCAGTACTATTGGCTATTGTAACTGTTATTATACTAGAATCAAGTGGTAGATTTAAAACTAACAGATTTACAAAGAAACAAGAATAGGTTAGACATTAAATGTGTGGAATACATGCTTAACAGCCACACATTTAATGTTGTAAAATAATGTAACGCGTAGTCTATAAAAATAGCCTATATGTGATATAAGAGTAATTATAAAATAAAGGAGGAACAGGCTATGGCGAGTGCGATACAATTAGAGAATGATAGGATTTCAAAAGTAGCTGTAGACAGAATACTAAATACAAGGGTTAAAACACTTGTAGATCAATGGGCTAGAGGAGATTTAATACTATGTCCATATTAGGTGGCAGGGGATTAGCGGGTGTGCAGTTAAGATACAATATAGGTGAAGCTAGTGGCGACTATATATTTGCGTGTTTGAACCTAAGTTCAAAAGTTATTTATAATCACTTGGGAGAAAGCATGTTCAGATGTACAGTTCTAACGAATCCTAGTGTAAATGAGAGAGCAGTTACTTTTAATAATAGTATGCCAGTAACAAGTTACGAAGCAACAAATAATTTTCTAGCTAGAGACATTGCTTCAAATGTTAAACTAACTAAAAAAGTAATTNGACTTATAAAGGGAGCAGAGAAACTAGCTACGAGTGGTAAGTTATACTTAAACTATGGAAAAGTAATACACTAGTTATATAAATAATAAGTAAATGATTAAATAGGAGATATTGGCATGGATGTAACATACATTAACCCATTTATAGAAGCAGCTGTGGGAGTACTAAAATCAGTTTGCAGTATTGAAGCAAAGATAGGCAAATTAAGCACAAAGAAAATAGAGTTCGATGGGAGTACAAAAGTAATACTAATAGGAATAACAGGAACTGTGAAGGGGCAGGTATTCATTGCATTTAATAAGATTATAGCTAATAAAGTGGTGAGTGCGATGATGGGTATGGTGGTAGAGACCTTAGACGAAATAGGGGATAGCGCATTGGCAGAGTTAGGAAACATAATAATGGGAAATACAGCAACTATACTATCTAAAAGAGAAATTAAAATTGACATAACACCACCAACATTAGCAAGGGGTAAAATGGAGTTTAACATAAAAGGAATGAAACATGTATGTATTCCGCTAGTTGTTGGGGATACTGAAATAGAAATGTATGTGGCAATAAGGTAAATAAATAGAAATATAATAGACTATCCAGACTCTACTTGCTTCATAGTAATCGAGAAATAAATGTTGGGTAAGACTAAAGAATGTATAGTATTCAGATATACTAACTTATTGATGCACCTAAACAATCATTATATAGTATTAATAAATAAATAAATAAAATTAAGGAGTGTGGTAGTATGATATATTTAATAGGTTGGTTTTGGTTAGATAGGTCTAAGCGATTTAGAGTGATAGACTCTAAAAGTTTTGAGATAAGAAACCTAAATGAAGAAGATACTATAAAAATAGTGGAGTCTGGCAGATTAGCTAACATGGCATACAATAATGGGGAGCTAATTACAACTAATGGTGTTATGCAGAGGTATTTTATAGACAATCAGAATAAAATACTATTACTGTATCAATTAATGAATGGAACAAAGAAAGTAGGGTTTGTAGTAGTAAATAAAGACGGTATTATTAAGACAGTTAGAGAGTCAGATATAGTCAAAAGCAGAATCATGATGTGCAATGGTAAAATAGTGGATAAACATGTAAGTAGTATACAAGGAGAGATAGAGAAAATAGATATTAAAGAGTATCAGAAGAGACTAGCTAATAGTAATACTAATATACAAGATGTAGGTACAACTCCTGCAAATGATAAAGAACTATTTAAAAAGAAAGACGCAAAGAAAGGCACAATAGACGTACTGCATAAGTTACCTGATATAGTTGCTGGGGCAACAGTATTAGGGGGAGCCACGTATTTTACAGCTTTTAGATTTATGAATCCAGCTTTGACACAGACTCAACTATTATTAAATAATCTACCAGCAGCGGTAGTAATGGCAGGGGCAATAGCGGGCACACGGATATGGAAGAGTAAAAGAAAAAAGAAATAATAATTAAACATTGGTTAGATGTAAAAACATATATGGTACATATATAGGCAATAATAGGTTTAACATTAAATAAATTCATGGTACTAGGAAAGCTTAGTTGACAGCCTGGAAAGACAGGTACTCCTCGTTTTGTATCATTTATGAGACTACTAGGAAAGACTAGTTGACAGCCTGGAAAGACAGGCATACTGTAGCAGGGTGGTAGCAGTCTGGTAGCTCGCAAGAGTCATAATCTTGAGGTCGTGAGTTCAAATCCCACTCCTGCAATTAACAGTGCAAAGCACTGTGAGTATATGATAAATGTTTTTATTCAAATTATAGGCTTGGGTCTTAGTGGTAGTGGGATTAAACCATAAGGTTATGATGTTACCTTGATAAATACAGGTATACAACTGTATTTATTCAAAACATCATTTTTATTGCTTAAATACAATAAGGAGGCTTAATTAATAGCATTTATATAGTAGATAGTATAAATCAAACAAGGGGGTATAAACAAGGAGGAGTGTTATGGGGAAAGATATAAAAACATTAGGATTCACGGTTAGAGTAGATAACGCACTTAGAAAACATGGAATAAATACTGTAGAAGAGTTAGCTAGTCTAAGTATGCGTCAATTAGGGGTTGTGAGAAAATTAGGTGCCAAAGGTTTAGCTGAAATAAAGGAAAAGTGCGAGAAGGCAGGCATAAGGATTAAATAGCTGTTTAAGGGGTTATATAATGAATGCTTATTTGATGAAATAGATATCGAAGAGATTGCAAGAACACCTAAGGTAATATTTAAAGCTCGTATAAAGAGTGACTTTGATATAAAAGTATAACGTGAATATAAGCATTAAAATAATAAATAGTATAAATAAAGTAAATAAAAATGCTAGTGTAAGCAAAAACAGTTGCACTCCGGTGGCAGTATTAGTGTAAAGTAAGCACTCCACGGGCAGATACTGTAATTATAGTATAGCAAGAAGATTTCTTGTTTAGGTTAAAACAAGTGGTGGGCTTAGGTTAGAGAACCTAATGTAAAAACACAGGGGCGGCATATAATAGTATGGTATATGCTATAAAGTATGTTGTAAACATACTAGGTAAGTACATACCTCGATACTACATTTAATAGTGTACATGGATAGTATCGTAGAGGACTGTAATCCGAAAAATGTACCATTTATTTTTATCCTTTGTGACTCCCAGGATAGACTGGGTGACAGCTCGGAAAGACGGGCATTATATTAATTTAGCGGAGTGGTAGCAGTTGGTAGCTCACTTGTCTCATAAGCAAGAGGTCACAGGTTCAAATCCTGTCTCCGCAATTACAAGTTAGTGTGCATCACAGGTAAAAGTAACATATCAATGGTTTATATGCTACTTTTACGTGTGATGGTACACGAGATATGGTGAAGTCTTTATTACCTACAATTGTAATTTGGTAGTGGTCTTGGTAGTGGTGGGAATAAACTACAATGGTTTGGTGTTACCGTGGCATATACAGGATTATGGTTGTATATGCCCAAAACACCTATAAAACATAAAGGGGAGTCTGTATGGTAAGTATAAATGGGTTCAATCTAAGAAAGGTTACAAGATATAAAGGACATGAGGGTGAACCGCTTGAACAGGCGTCTATTTATCTCAACAATACTGAAATAGGTTACTACAATCAAGGAGATTGGGGAGGACCTAGTACATTAGAATTTAAAGACAGTAAGCAAAGAGATATATTCATACAAACAAGCAATAGATGGTTAGATAAATATCCTAATGGCATTATACCCGATGAATTTGACATGAGGTCATTATATAGAGACGATCCAGAAGGACTTATATTAGAGCTTTTAACTTTAAAAGAAATAGAGAAAGCAGCTAAAAAGGCTATGAGAAAAGTTCCTAATTCAGCTTATATATTATTTAAGGGGCAAGGAAATAAGTTATATGAAAAATTAATACTTAATAAAGACGACGCTATTCTAGATTTTATAAGTAAAAACAAGGCAGTATTCTTAGTTAGGTCAGATAAAAGCTTTGAGTTAACCATATAAATACGGGGCTGACGGGTTTCGACGGGGTAAGGAATTGAATATAAGCATGGGGTAGCCGTTAGTGAACTACCATAAAATCGCTAACAAAACAATAAAGTTCAACAGAACTCCAGCTCTAGCAGTAGCTTAATCGGGCGCAGCTCGAACTGCTATCACTTGGGTGATTAAACTTACTTGTAGTGTTTAATAGAGGCTAACGCAAGTAAGTTAAAGTAATCTCTATTATTGACCGATGGGCCTTGGCTGAGGGATATTCGGCAATTATAAAGAAGCTATAGCGACTCATATGGAGGAAGTTCAACCACCAAGTGAGAGTTATTCAAATAGTAAAAATGAACTAACCATGTAGAAAGTACTCGAGGACTTATTTCGGACGGGAGTTCAACTCTCCCCAGTTCCATAATATAACTTATTGGCTGTACAGTAAGTTAATTAATACTTTAAAATAAAGGTTACGGTCATTTGACAGTAGCCTTTATTTTCTGTAAAGAAAGACGGTGTGATCTTAGATGGAGAATAAGCAAGTACAGGAAAAAGAATACAGACTATTAGGACATCTAGTTGGAATAGTAGCAACTACACTGACAATAAGCTTAATAGGTGTTGAGGTGTTATTTCTAAAGTTTGAGATAGCTTTAGTGATGAGTGTAATACTAATGATATTATCTATATGGGCTTATAGAAAAACTAAGTGTAGATTATACGAGATAGTAGCCTTCGTATGTATATTAAATATACTAGTGGTTGGCAGTTTAGTAATAAGGGATAGGGAGTTACTACCAGAGATAGAATATAGAGCAGTTACAGGAAAATAGGTGAGGCTATATTAAAAACTTGATATACATATGTAGACAAGCAGATAAAAATTTTAATGTGGAAGTATGTAATAATTCAACATAGTAATAATACTAAATATAAATTGATATGTTAGTGGNTATAAGGTAAAATAAAAATTAACTGTTGAAATTTTAACTATTACATACAAGCTTTTTTTCATTACTTGTAGGGTATGCAGTTAAGGTTATTAAGAGTAGGAGAAAATAAAAGTTAGTAGTGGGGGGTATGTATAAATGGTAGTAGGTGTTACGGGGCATAGACCTAGTAAATTATGGGGGTATGGTGTGGAAGCTAAGATACCTGAAGAGAAAATGCGGATATATTTTATGAATAAGCTTAAAGAAATGAAAGCAACAGAGGCGATTACAGGAATGGCCTTAGGTGTGGACACTGTNTTTGCCAGGGCTGTACTNGGGTTAAAGAGTTTAGGTTATGATATAAAATTAACTTGCGCAATACCTTGTAGAAACCATAGTTCAAAATGGACTTCTAAAAAGGCTATAGATGAGTACAATTATATTTTAAGTAAAGCAGATAAGGTTGCATTAGTATCTGATTGTGAATACAATAATGTAGTTATGCAGATAAGAAACGAATGGATGGTGGATCATAGTGATGTGATGATAGCCATTTGGGATGGTAGCAGAGGCGGCACGGCTAATTGTGTAAGATACGCTGATGCTCGTAACAAAGAAATTTTACATGTAAGACCATTCATATTTAATTAACATAAGGAGGTTGCAAGGTGAGATTTAAAATAATCATAATTAGTTTAATAGGTGCAATATGTTTAACAGGTTGTAAAAAAGGAGCTGAGGATGTTGTAGTTACGGATGAAAATGTTCAAAATACAGTTATAGATACAGTAGTTGACATTGAAGATGTAGATACAACTGAGGAGTCAAANGAAGATGACTTTGTAGATAGAAATGCAGAAGCTGTTGAACCTATTGANGACTTAGAGGAAGGTATAGATACAATTGATGTAAATAAAATAACAAAAGCTGATTTAGCTGATGTCATAGCACAAATAGAAGCTTCAAGACCTAAGAAAGATGAGGATGAAGTAAAAGATGATGGCAAATCAAATAATAGTAATAGCAGTAATACTAGCAATACAAGCAATAAGGGTGGAGCAAATACAGGTGGTAATATAATATCCAATACTAAAAATAATACAAAGCAAGAGTCTAGTTCTACAAAGACAACAACAGAAAAGAAAGAGCCAACTAAGAAGAAAGAGCCAACTAAAAAGAAAGAGCCAACTCCTACACCTAAGCCTAAAAGCAATAAATATGCAGCTGTAAATCTGGATGGGGCTGATGTACTAGTAACTGTTAAAGTAACTGGTACAAAAAAAGGAGATAGTGCTGAAAAGATACTAAAAGACGTAGAGGATGAAAATGGAGCAACCTTTGGAGCCATAGCGAACAAAGGATATATGCTGGTTGTAACCAATATCAAAGTAACATTACCTAGTAGTATGACAGGATATACTCTAGATTGTATTCCAGAGATAAGAATAAGAGACACAAAAGGCAAGCTAATCAATAACGAAGCAGTATATGTCTATGTGGGGGAGCTTGGGGAATACGACAATTCAGGTTTAACTAAGACTTATGATATTATATATGAGATACCTGAGGGTACAAATAGTTACATGATACAGTTTGGTAAGTATGGGGCAGATAACTATAATTATATAGTAAAATGATTGTGAGGGAGCTACATGACATGTAAAAGCTGTGGAAATATTTTAGAGACTAAAGGTAGCAAATGTAAATCTTGTGGTTCAAAGCAAGGAGACAAGGTAGAGTATACTTTTACAGCGCCGAATATAGAGAATACAAATAAAGATGGTGTAGGTACTAACAATCAATTAGATATAGACGTTGAAAAGATACCGAACTTGCTACTTATTATAGTGAGCTTACTATTTATGCCTCTTGGAATAGGGTTATACATAGTACTAAAAAAGGATTACAGTTCAAAAGCAAAGATGTGTCTATGGTCTGCCATAATGGGGGCTGTAGTACTATATCTAGGACCGATGGTAGGTGACATAATCAAGTTTATTCAGTACCAAACTATGTTAGGCGGTTAAATTATTAAGGTTATCAATGTAAACTAAAATTCAAAGCATTATAACAATCAATGATAGGATAGTTAGATAAATTAAAAGTTAGGTAGGTGGCGAAAGATGATTATATTGATAGCTGTTNTCAAATACTCAGATGACAAGAGGCTATTTAGGTTATATGATTGTAATAGCATGGAAACAAGAGATGTTCCAGAGGAAGAGGTTATTGAGGGCTTAAAGAATAATAAGCTTAGGATAGATAATCTAGGGTTAAACGAGGATGAAAATTTAGTTGGTACACAAGGTTCCATAGAGAGATACGCAACTATTGGAGTATCAACAGAGGCTAAGCATAGATACCCAGTAGTAGTTATAAACAAAACAAATAATGGATTTAATAATGGATTTACAGTAGTAGATTGTGTAGGGAGCAAACTAGTAATGGGTGAGGATGACTTAATAAGCTACGCACAACAATATGGAATAGCAAACGCTAAAGTAGTGACAAAAGGCAAAACAAGATTTGTAAGTGCAATCAGTGGTACGTTTGAGTTAGTAGGGGGTAAGCTATCAGATACTATAACCGCCCAATGGGAGAGGTTACAAGCATTAAAACAAGAAGGCAAATTAACGAAGTGGTCAGCTGAAAAGTTAGATGCTTTGGAGTGGGAGTTTGAGACTAAAATACAAAGATTACGTAAATCAGAGCTTAGAAATAAATTAAATGGTGCTTTTGATATAGCCAGAACATACAATCTAATAAATGATATTGCAGATATATTAGATGAAGTAGACATAGATAGAGTAGATGAGGCTCAGAAGAAAGTGAGCAAGTTATACAAAGAAGTAAAGGCACTTGGAAAATGTAAAAAGAGCAGGACAGACAAGGAAGCAAGAGAAAAGTTTAATAGTGCTATCAAGGTTATAGGTAAGGAGCTTAAAAAGACTATTAGATTCGTTGAAGAGGAAGAGATATCAAGCGATGAGTGTATTAGACGGTTTGAAGTGATAAGCAAGCATCTAAGTAAATTAAGAGCAAGCTATTCACCAGATAAATAACAATATAAGATACGTTAAAAAATAATTAAGCAAAGAGGTATATAGATATGTGCAAAATAATTACTGTTAACAACTCCATAAGACGATTTAGAAAACCCCATTTTCATATGGGTTCTTTTGCGTGGTATAAATCGAATAAGAGTTTAGCAGTAGTGGACAAATATAGATAACCTTATAGGCATAAAATAGTATGAAAGCCTCATTAGTTAACTAATTGTTGACTAATGAGGCTTTTTTATTATTAAAAATTAAAAGGAGTTGAGCATATGAAAAACAGATTTAGGCATCCCGAAAGGGAGAAAGAGCGATTTAGTACTGAAAAAGACGAGGTTGAACCCTTTAGACATCTGAATAAAATTTTAAGAACTTCGGTTCAAGGTCCTTAGAGAAACTGCGCCTACATGGGAAACGAAAAATAGTCATAAAAAGCTTTAAAATATGCTTGACTAGATATATTATTGGATTACGGGATATGATGCTAATTTGGCTAGGCTACTCGGTTTGGATCCGAGGTGGTGTAGGTTCGAATCCTACTATCCCGATTAATAACGAGAGTGTGTTGTAATGGTAGCATGCGCCCCTTGGACGGGTGTGGAGAGGTTCGAATCCTACACTTTCGATTATATGCCTGATTGGTGTAATAGGCTAACACGGAGGATTATGGCTACTCAGCTTAGGGTTCGACTCACTGACAGGGAATGCGTTATACTATAGATGTAATTCATTATAACAATCATATAACTTATATAATAATAAAATTATATAATGGGGGTACTGAAATGATAGTATATCACGGAAGTAATAGCTGTTTTAAAAACTTGAGAATACATAAGAGCTTAGTTAAGTCTAGCGCTACCGCTTTAAATGAGGGCTTGGGGATATATTTCTCAACAGATATAGAGGTAGCAAGGAGCTATGGGAAATATATGTATACTATAGAGATACAGGATGAGTATTTTAAAGACTTTAGGCTTAAAGCTGTATGCAGAGATTATATAAAAGAGATTATAAAATACATATATAAAGAGGAAAAAATCAATATAGCATATTTAATTGATGTAAAAACATTAATAAATTATATGTACTACGGTGGGGTAGGGATATATAACGTAGGAAGAGAAGTACATATGTTGCTAGACTCCAATGAGGAATGGCATATAGGCATCTCAGAGTCAAAAAAGGACAGAATATATAAATTACTTAAAAATTATGGTAAAAACAATTTACATGCATACATGTTCAATTACAATATTAAGAATATAGGAATCATTAAAGATGTAAACATTGCTACTATTTTAAGTAGAGAAGCAACTTATTAATAAACTGAAATGGAGGTTATAAATATGACATTAGACGACGTATTAAAACATGATGAAAAATTCAGATACCAATTATTGGATAGAATGCGGTCAGATTGTGAATATTTTCTAAACTGTGGAGGTGGCACTGCTATTTGGGGAATAACAGTACCAGAACATATTAGATACATGAAGGCTATATGGAAGAGCTTTGATAAAGATAAAAAACCACAATGGTTAGGTTACAGACAAATAGTAGCATATGAAAGAGCTATGTTAGCTATGCAAAGATAGTAAATAATATAGATACTATAGTTGGATTTATGAGCAGAGTATTGGGTAGGTGATCATACAGAGACTGGCTTGGAAGAATATATTGACAACTTAATAAAAGATAGAAACTCAATATATATAAGTAAGTACAATTAGCTTTATATTGATAACAGAGGATATATTCAAAACACTTGTTAAATATACCATAATATAGTAAATATAAAATTGAGTAGGAGTGCAGTTAAATGAGAAAGAGAATGAGGGGGATACTAGTATGCAAAGATTAACATTTGGTGAGTACAAGATATATAAAAACAGAGGTCTAACAGAATACAGGGCAGTAGGGCCAAGGTATCACATACTATTTATAGTTGAGCAGAGAAACGGCGGGATATATTTCAACATAACGAATGTTTACGACTCTACTACAGATAGAGCTTATAAGAGTCCTAGATATACAAATAAGTTCATGCAAACAGTTAGTGAGATGGCACATGTAGTAGTTACTAATAACCTTTAAATAGGGGGTATAAATATGAAAATAGTAGTAGAAAATGAAAGGACAGGTATAATAAGATACGCAAAGAGTGTAAGAGCATCTAAAGGTGAGCTTATACTATTAAATGAAGATATACATACAAAATAATCTAATATAGGTGAGGGATAATACTATTGTTGGAATAGTGTAGGAGGTATAGAGGATATGGCACTTTTTATGATTGCAGTAATTAAAAATGGAAAAGACATAGTAGGGGCAAGGTTGCTCAATAGCAATAATGGCGACGTAAGAGACACGACAATAAACAGTTTAATGGGATGGCTTGCTAATGGGGGTAATCTGGCAAATATAGAACTTAAGGATGGGGAAATTGTAGGAACCAACGGAAGTATAGATAGATATACAACTATAGATGTGAATAAAAGCCATGTTAGAAAGACATCTCTAGTTATACTTAATCGTATAGGGGATGAAGGATTTAACGTGGCTGATTGTGGCGGTGAAATAAAGAGGTTGACTAAGGATAAACTATTGGAAATATTAACTAAACAGCCACTAATATCGTTGGCAAATGGTAAGGTAGTCAATGGGAATATAAGTGCAATCAGAGGAGAATACGATATACTAGAGATTGAGAATAAGCAAAAGAAAGCATCTGTAGGTATAAATAATAAAATTGGGGACGTAGTTAATATACTTGAAATATCTAATGAGATAGCGGACGAAATGGGCATAGAAAACAAAGAAAGAGCTATAGGTAAAGCTGAATCATGGCTTAACAGAGTGCCTGCTGAAATTAAATTAGATAAACACAGGATTAAACTATATGAAATAGCTATTGAGTGGGAGGTAGACGGGCAGAGGCACAAAAGAGAGGGCTTTGCATATTCAGAGTTCAAACCTAGCAATTGGTCGCCTAGCTATTCTTATTTGATTTTAAATAAAGAAGGGAAGATGCTTAGACCAGAAGTACCGAAAGACAGCATAATTGTAAAACAATACAATCAAATAAAAGATAATAAATTTAAAGAGGTTATAGTAAAATATATAAAAGCACGAATAGCAGATGAGGTCAGATCAGTGGCTATAGACGAGCAGATAGNTAGAATTAACAANATATCAAAGGCTTATGAGAAGAGCTATAAAGATACGATACAACATATAAACAATGAGAAGGGTATTTTAACGATACNTCAGTTCAAAGATATNATACTGGCAAAAGCAGAAATACCTCCAAGATACGAATTAGATATATACAGAGGAGAATTAACCTTAACATTCTTTGGTGGATATGAGAAATACGTCTGCAATAAAGTAAGCTTCACCTATGAAGAATACGACCACAACTGGTTTATGAGGGACATAGAGAAACTAGATAGTAAAAGCAAAGCAGAATACAATAGCTGGCTGAAACGTTTATCAAAAGGTAAGGTAAACTTTAAGAATTGTGATAAACAGGAAGAGAGCTTAGATTGCGGTGATAAATTTTCACTTAACTACCAACATATAGTAGTATACAATATAAACGGTGAGTATACTAAAAAAGAAGCGGAAAGGATAGCAGCGAAAATAAATAGTAGATAAATAATATTGGAGGGTGTACGTATGCTAAGGGCAATAGGAGAGGTAGAGGACATTTGGGGTGAAGTTGTAGCTTATATATTGCAGGATGAAGAGGGAAATTACAAAGAGGTTAA
>JGI24709J26583_10002736_pt1 | contig 14290 bp, 10 predicted proteins | sample BioPla2DNA1_FD_26583 | JGI IMG/M metagenome (IMG submission 26583) | reverse complement strand
ATTGACGAGGATATCTGTCTGCCTTTCAGATTGTTTTCAATTAGAATACCTGCAAGTTTCTTGTCTCCTGAATAGATGTCATTGGGCCACTTGATTCTGAACTCATCTCCAAAGGGCTTTAGCACATCGAGGATGGACAGGGTGATAAGCTGGGTAATAATAAACTGGTCGTTAATATCAATGAAATGAGGCTTGATGAGGAAGGAGAAGGTAAGGTTCATTCCTTCAGTGCTTTCCCATCTGGTCCCCTGGTGACCCCTGCCAGCAGTCTGGTAGTCAGCAACCACTGCAGTAAACTCTGCAATGGAGTGTTCAGCAACCATATCCTTAAGCTTCTGATTAGTAGAGTCGAGTGATTTAAAATATTCAATCTTAGGAGCTTGCATTGCTAATTCGTTTTTACCGGCTTTTCAGTGAACTGCCTGTTTTAGCTGGCCAAATTAACTATTTATATGCTTTGAAAGTATTATCTTTGGGTTTTATTTAGGTAGTATATTTGCAGTAAACTGTGATAAATACAGCTGGAAGGAGAAATATTTAGAATGGCAGAAAAACAAGAAACTCTTAGCTCAAAGCAACTTGTAGAAGCAGTAATTGAAGGGATTCAGGAGAGGAAGGGTGTTAACATTACTGTTCTCGACTTGACTTCAATAGAGAACACAATCACAGACTATTTTGTTATATGTGACGGCGACAGCAATATTCATGTTGATTCTATTGCAGATTCAGTAGTTGAATATGTTAGGGAAAACTACAGTCAAAAGCCTTACCATGTGGAAGGGCGTGAGAATGCGCAGTGGGTGCTAATCGACTATTTGAATGTTGTCGTTCATGTGTTCCAACGCAGGATCAGGGAGTTTTATAATCTGGAGGCATTGTGGGCTGATGCCGGACGCAGNGATATCCCCAATCCGGAATTATTCAGACAATAATTGAAATAATAGAATGGCAGAAGAGAAGAAAAATATTAACAAGGAAAAAGACAGACAGGGTGGTACGCCTAAGCTGCCGCAGTTCAATGTATATTGGATCTATGCGATAATCTTTGCAGTACTTATAGGCATCACTATGCTTGGTGGTGGACAAACCCCTAAGACCGTTCCATGGAGCGTTTTTGAAAACAAAGTGCTTCCGGGCGGGGATGTTTCCAAGATAGTAGTAATATCTAACAAGGGTGAGGCAGAGGTAACATTAAACGAGGACGCATTAAGTAAGTACAGTGATATTCTCGGTGATAACAAAAGNTTTCCCCGCACTGGACCTCACCTGTTAGTAAAGATCCCAAGCATTGATATCTTTTACGAGGCACGTAAGACTGTTGAGGATACCCAGGGTATTGTTATACCTTATGAATTTGAGGATCGGACTAATATGTTTCGTGACTTCTTTGTAATGATGCTTCCCTTCTTGCTCATCATAGGTATCTGGGTTTTCTTCTTCAGGAGGATGAGTTCCCAAGGCGGAAGTGGTGGTTCAGGCGGCATTTTCAGCGTTGGAAAATCAAAGGCTCGTATGTTTGACAAAGACAGCGGCATCTCCGTTACTTTCAAGGATGTTGCAGGTCTTGCAGAAGCCAAGATAGAGCTTGAAGAGATAGTTGAATTTCTTAAGAAGCCNGAGAAGTTTACCGAACTAGGTGGTAAAATACCCAAAGGAGCCCTGCTTGTAGGCCCTCCCGGAACTGGAAAAACCCTTCTTGCAAAGGCTGTTGCAGGTGAGGCCAACGTCCCTTTCTTCAGCATGTCGGGTTCTGACTTTGTTGAAATGTTTGTTGGTGTTGGTGCTTCAAGGGTGCGTGACCTGTTCAAAAAGGCCAAGGAGAAAGCTCCCTGTATCGTCTTTATCGATGAGATTGATGCCATAGGTCGTGCCAGGGGCAAGAACGTCAACTTCGGCGGTAATGATGAGCGTGAGAATACTCTCAANCAGCTGCTTACCGAGATGGATGGTTTTGCATCCAACAGTGGTGTTATTATACTTGCTGCGACCAACCGTGCAGATATACTTGACAGGGCTCTTATGCGTGCCGGCCGGTTCGACAGGCAGATTGCTGTCGAACTGCCTGATCTTAACGAACGCAAGGAGATCTTTGAGGTTCACCTTCGTCCGCTTCGTCTGGCTGAGGATGTACAGTCAGAGTTTATGGCACGTCAGACCCCGGGATTCTCAGGTGCTGACATTGCAAATGTATGTAATGAAGCTGCCCTGATAGCAGCCAGAAAGAGCAAGAAACTTGTAGGCAAGGAAGACTTCCTTGATGCTGTCGACCGCATCGTTGGTGGTCTTGAAAAGAAAAACAAGATAATATCAAAGGATGAGAAAAGGGCTGTAGCTTATCACGAGTCGGGCCATGCTACTATAAGCTGGCTGCTTGAGCATGCTCATCCTCTTGTTAAAGTCACTATTGTGCCTCGTGGGAAAGCGCTGGGTGCAGCCTGGTACCTGCCCGAGGAGAGGTCCCTCAATACCTATGAGCAAATGCTCGATGAGATGTGTGCGACCCTCGGAGGTCGCGCAGCCGAGGAGGTTGTCTTTGGCCGCATTTCAACAGGTGCATTGAATGATCTTGAAAAAGTTACACGTCAGGCTACGGCAATGGTTTCTTTCTTTGGTATGAGCCCTAAAATAGGAAACCTGAGCTACTATGATTCTACCGGACAGAGTGATTATACCTTTAGTAAGCCTTATAGCGAGATGACTGCCCAGGTCATTGATGAAGAGATAAAGAGAATCGTCGAGGAGCAGTACCAAAGGGCTAAGGATATTCTGNCTGCCAATATGGAGAAGCTGCATCAGCTTGCAGGACTTCTGCTTGAAAAGGAAGTGATTTTTAGTGAAGATCTGGAGCATATCTTTGGTAAGCGCCAGGTTACCGGGCACGTAATAGACGAGGAAAACCATGAAGCTAAGGAGCATTCCGGAGGTAGCGAAGACAATGAGGACTCTGTCACTCAGTCCGCAGATAATGTGTAGTTTTTAAAACACTTTATTTCTGTTATTTTTGTGCTATTCGTTCGAATGTTTATTTAATATTTTGCTGAGTGAGCAATTTCTTTAAGCGCCTGATAACAGGGACTGTCTTCGTAACGGTCATTGTTGCAGGTATATTGTGGAGCCAATATTCATACTTCCTTGTATTCCTGACTGCTGTGCTGCTGGGAATACTTGAGCTTTCGGGAATCTTGAAGTCAGGTAGGATGAATGTTGATCGTACTCTGGCTTTGTTGACAGGTTTATTTTGGTACGCATGTACCTTCCTGATTCTGGCCGGGAAGATTAATGCCGTCTGGCTTTCGTTGATTATTCCAATGAGCTTGCTTGTTTTTGTTGTCGAACTATACAGGAAGTCTGACACCCCACTTCAGAACATTGCTGCCACCCTTTTGGTGCCTTTGTATATAGCCCTGCCCTTTTCTGCATTGCACTACCTGGTGTTTTTCACAGGGGAGTATGTATCCTCGCTATTGCTGGGCTTCTTTGTCCTGGTATGGTCGAATGATACAGGTGCATATCTGGTGGGAGTCACCCTTGGAAAGCACAAACTTTTTCCTGGAATCTCTCCCAAGAAGAGTTGGGAAGGGTTTGTTGGCGGTGTTATATTTGCCCAACTGGCAGCCTATTTTATTTCAATGACAGGTGCGGCTCCCGATTTGATACACTGGATGGCTATTGCGCTTATAGTATCAGTGGTTGGTACATATGGCGATCTGGTTGAATCTATGATTAAGAGGAGCTTTGATCTGAAGGACTCAGGTAATATTCTGCCGGGACACGGAGGCATTCTGGATCGTTTTGATGCAGTGCTTTTTGCAGCCCCAATGATTTGTGTATATTTGATGTTGTTGCTATAGATTTTAATTGAAAATATATGACCATCCACAAAGAAGGATTTAAGATCATCGGAGTAACTTTTGTTGCATTAATTCTGGTGAATTTTTTTCTCAGGAACTGCCCATCTGCTCTGCCATGGAGTGTGGGTATTTCTACGCTGCTGTTGCTTGCAGTTGTGAATTTCTTCCGTAGTCCCGTCAGGGAGGGTTTCTTGCATGGCAATGCAATAATTGCTCCTGCGGATGGTAAGGTAGTAGTCATTGAAGAAGTTGAGGAGAATGAATTCCTGAAAGGCAAAGCTGTTCAGGTTTCAATTTTTATGAGCATCTTCGATGTACATATCAACTGGTATCCTCTTTCAGGTGCTATCAGATACTTCAAACACCATAGTGGTCGCTTTATGGCTGCTCACCTGCCCAAGGCTTCAACTGAAAACGAACGTACTACTGTTGCCATAGAGCATGAAAACGGTAGCGTAATAGTTGTGCGCCAGATTGCCGGAGCAGTTGCCCGCAGAATTGTGTGCTATGCAAAAGATGCCGACAAAGCCGTTCAGGGTGAGCAAATGGGCTTTATTAAGTTTGGCTCAAGAGTTGACATCTATCTCCCTGTTGGTTCAAGGATAGATGTTAAACGGGGACAGAAAGTAAGAGGAAGGCAGACCATCATAGGATGGTTGGAATAGTATCACAACCTGATTCCTAAGAATACCACATCATCTACCTGTTCTTCATTGCCCTTCCATTGTTGGAAGGTGGTATGGATCAGTTCTTCCTGTTCTCGCATTGGTTTCTTGTATATGTCAAGCAGGAGTTTCCTGATATTGGCCGACATATACTTTTTACCTTCGGGGCCACCAAACTGGTCTGNGTAGCCGTCAGAGAACAGATAGAGTGCATCATTCTCATTCATGTCATACTCGATGTTGACAAACTCNCTTTCATCCTCTATGATGCTGTCGCCGACACTACGTCTGATACCCTTGTACACATTCAGTTCGCCGTTGATGAAGAGATAGACGGGTCTCTTGGCAGATGCCAGTCTTACCTTTCTTGTCTTGGTGTCAATCTCAACAATTGAAATATCCATACCGTCACGTGTATGCTCCGGTTCGTTCTTCTGAAGCAGAATCTTGATCTCGGTATCCAGTCGTTTAAGGATGTCGGCAGGGGAGTTAATCTCCTGCTGCTTGACTATATCATTGAGCAGTGTGGTTCCAATCATAGACATGAAGGCTCCCGGCACACCGTGACCTGTACAGTCGGCTACAGTGATAATAAATTTGCCTTTAAGGTTGCTGAACCAGTAAAAGTCACCACTTACTATATCACGGGGAACAAAGTATATAAAATACTCCTTGAAGGCCTTGGCAAGCAGATCTGATTGAGGTAGTATGGATGACTGTATCCTCTTTGCATAGTTGATGCTGTCTGTGATATCCCTGTTTTTGCGCTCAATCTCAGCCTTCTGTTCACGCAGTAAGATAGTCTGGTTGTGTACCTCTCTTTGCAGGGCTTCTTTCTGCTTGATAAGATTCCTTTCCCTGATCTGGATTATCAGATACACTGAATATACTATCAATGCTATTATTGCAATATAGAACCAAAGTTTCTTCCAAATTGGGGGTTCGATATTTATACTTATAGTCAGAGGTTCCTTATTATATACTCCATCTGCATTAAATGACCTGATTTGCAGTTGATAGTTGCCGTCGGGCAGGAAGTCATATTCCCTGAATGAAGTGGTCCCCAGATCAAGCCATTCATCATCATTGTCTCCGTTACGTGTGAGTCTGTATTGGTAGGTCACATTCTTGGGATCTTTGTAACTAATACCAATGAAATCGAAGCGGAATGTATATTTCTTCTTGTATGGATAGGGCAGGTTGAGAACCTTGGTAGCCTTATGCTCTTGACCTGATACCTTTATAGAGGTGAAATTAATGTGAGGTGCGACTTTGTTGACAACGTCCTTGGCAGGGAAGTAATTGATAACACCCTGGCTGGATGCAAACCATAGAGTCTGGTCTTTGGCTACGGTAGCATAATAGAAATCCACTCCCATATTCTGCTCATAACCGAAGACTCTTACCTTGCCGCTTTGGGGGTCTACCGAACTAAGGCCAGGGAAGTGGGTAACCCACAGACGATTGTATATATCAGTTACAACATTGTAGGTGAAATTCTTGGCCAGTCCGCTGTTTACATCAAAATAAGCCAGCGAGTCCTCTCTGTAGTTGATTACTCCTCTTCCTTGTGAAGCCAACCATATATTTCCAAGACTGTCAATGGTCATGTCAAATACATCAACTGGACTGTCGCTGATGCGGTGCACCTCAATATTCTTGGACTCTATACGGCATATACCACTGTTTTTTGGGCCAATCCAGATATCTTCCCCATTCAGGTAAATAAAGTTGATATTATTGTGCGGCAGACCGTTCTCTGTTGTGAGATGCAACTTTGCTCCAGTCACTACATCAAGTCTGAAGACCCCCCCTACAGTTGCCAGATATATTGAATTACCTCTACCTTTTATATCGTTGATCTTCCTCTCAGTACGTGAGTCTGTGTAATAGTATGGTTTGAATACCCGACTATCTTCCATTTTATAGAAAAGTCCATTGTTCTCTGTGGCTGCCCATACAGTTTTGCTTTCATCTTCATAGAATCCAATCACTGCATCCTGAGGGATACCTAAGGCACTGTCATAAAACTCAAAGTCTGTGAAACAGTAGGGATCAGCTACAATAAGTCCGTTTTCAAGTCCTATCCATAGTCTATTGTTGCTATTCATTACAGACCTTGCCTTATTATTCTGGAATCCTATCACAGACAGGTCGTAAAAGACCATACTCTCATCCACAAGTGATGAAACGCCTCCTCCGTATGTAGCAAACCAGTAGTTGTCTTCCGAATCCGCCAGTATGTCCCTGACGAAATTATTACTCATCCCATTGCTTACTGAGAAGTTGAAGGAATCAGTAAACTCTCTTGCCCGTATGTCATAAAAGAGCTTTATCACGCCATTACCCCATGTGGCAAGCAATATGTGTCCTTCATCCTCCTCTTCGATATCCTGAATATTCTCGTATTCAAGTTCGAACTGCATACATAGGGATTTGTCAACTATGCGAACGGCAGATGATTCATTGAGAGCAAAACGAAAGAATCCTTCATCTTCGGTAGTGATCCAGAATTCATTCTGTATCCCTTTACGCGGCTTGATGGATGTGATAGTTGTACTGGGGATCTCTGTGTATTTCTCCAGACTCTTAACCTTGCCATCGTTTCCACCCGTCACCTTGATTAGTCCGTCAGAGGTGCCCAGTAGCACAGAGTTGTCACCAAGAGGATAAATAGAGTAAAACAGAGTATGTCCCAAGCTGCCGGTATCAAACCAGGTAGTAACATTCAGGTACTTGTCAATCTTTCCGAAGCCTGAGTTTTGTACAGCAAACCAGATATTGCCCTGTCTGTCGAAGTTGAGTGCTCGTACCGGACTGTTTGTTTCCTCCAGTCGTATCGGTGTGAATTCTCCATCACGATAAAAGCTTAGGTCGCCGTTATTATGCCCTATCCACAGAGTTCCGTCTTCATTTACCTTGAGAGACATTATAAAGTCACCGGCCAGAGAATCCTGAGTGGAGTATGAGGTAAACTTAAGACCATCGTAACGCACCAGTCCTTCTCCCGTACCAATCCAAAGAAAGCCATTATTATCCTGCTCCAGACAATAAATAAAGTTTTGAGGCAGGCCCATATTGGAATCATAGTTCCTGAATCGGAAGGTCTGGGCACTAATGCCAAAACACGAAGTTGCCAGCATCAGCACGGACAGAATAACCCGAAATGAACCGGAAGCTTTAATCATTTTACGGGAGCTTTAGGTTTTATACCAATATTGTACTTGTATTTGGGAATACCTCCGATTGGAATACTGTAGAAGGGAAGTAGCTCCCCGTACTGGTTTTCCAGGTAAATAACAACGTTATTGCTTTTGATATTGGCCTTCTTGTTTTTAATTAGCTGAATATCCAATGAGCTATTGATATCATCGGCTGTTATCTGGTGGGTACTTGTGGCCCAGTGGTTTTCTCCCGAGACGGCCATAACCTCGCCGTTCTTCGACGGCGAGATAACCCTGATTACCCCGTCGTTATCCCAGTCGAAATTACTTTGTTTGATGGCTATCACGCGTTCGTCCATATATGGGTAGATATGTGATACCTCATTAATGGCATCATGCAGTCTGAATTTATACTTAAAGTAAAAAGCAAAAGCCCCTTCCACTGGTCTGTTTTGCTCTCTGTCAGTACTAAGGAAGAGACGGTACAGATTACCGTCGTCCCCGCTTATGCCTTCGATAACCAACTTGAAGACATAACCTCCATATTCAGGTAATAACTCCCCCTCACCCGGGTTGAAGGGACCAAAGGTATACCATTTGCTGTCGTATCTGGCATCATTCCCGAAAGATCTGGATGCCAGCATGGTTCCGCTCTTGTAATTACCATCCCTTACTATTCTGCGGGCTCCTTCATTTGAACAGGCACCTGCACCGCCGAATACCGAGAAAGTGGTTCTTGTGTTCCACTCGCCCTTTTGTTCGTCTAGTTCTCCTCCCGTATCCGGGTCAAACACTCTCAGGTAAATGGATTCCTGAAAAGATTCGGGAACGCTGAAAAAGATTATCTGTATGAAATCATCATCCCCCCAGGCGGTTTCTCCATCCTTCCCGAAGGTTACCAAAGCATGAATATTTTCGTCCACCGCCGGTACGGGCTGGGCCATCAGGACCGGACTGATTAGCAATGATAGAAGTAAAAAATATATGAATTTCCTGATTTGCATAATTTCAGATTAATAAGTCTTTACTCCACAACAATATTGCGGTATGAGCAATGTCTACCATCCCTCCAATATGCTTCACACTTCACCATATATATTCCTTTCTTACGGAAAGTATGTCTAATTGTTTTACCCATTTGTTGTTCTTCTCCTGTACCAAAGTTCCAGAAATACTGTATATCACCTGTATCCTGGTATCCGTTTAAGCTGGCGTCAAACAGTATCTCCTCACCTTGTTTTATCCTTTCTGGGGCCTGGAAGTAAACCTGCTTTGTCATTTCAAGCAGTATCTTATTCCTGTCCGCAGCCTTCAACTCTTCACCAGTCACCGGATCTACAACGTTCAGTATGACCTCATATTGTCCGGGACCCGGGAAGCAGTAGTCTACTTCCGATCCTTCAAGTATCGTGCCGTCATTGAATTCCCAGATAAACCTGATTTGCATTGTATCTGGATCAAAGCCACTTGTCTCATACAGGGTGAAGCAATAGTAATCTTCGGTAACTTCAGACGGATCCTCGCAGAATGCGATTTTGTATTCAAATTGGTAGAGGTCATCAGAACCGTCCCTGTTGGATGCAAAAAGACCTCTGGATTCGTCCGTGAATATAAAACAGCTGAAATCATCATAGGGAGTGTTGACAGGTTCGGCCAATGCTACAGGTGTGTTCCATTTACCATCATAGATGGAGTAGAATATATCTGTTCCTCCCATGCCTCCGTGGCCATCCGAACTGAAGTACAGTTTACCGGAACTATGCCAAAAGGGAAAGACCTCATTCCCAGCAGTGTTGATCGCAGGGCCCAGATTTTCTGGAGTGTCCCATCTGCCTTCTACCTTACGGCTTACATAGATGTCGGTTCCTCCGTATCCGCCGGGCATATCCGAGCAGAAGAACAGCATGGTACCATCAGTCGAGAGCGATGGGTGGGTTACGGAGTATGATCCGTAACCGAAGGACAGCTCTCTAAACTCCTGCCAATTGCTTCCTGCTTTTTGCGATTGGAAAAGCCAAAGCTGATTTGGTTCACGATTTCTGCGCTGTAGCTTTAGTTCATTTTTCTTGTTGAGCGTAGCAATCAGAGTAACCCCGTCAGTACTCATTGTCATCGGACCTACGGTAAGTTCCTGACCTGCAGTCGCTTCAAACAATGTCGTACGTCCAGTGTTTCCATCTTTATCGATGTGAGCTTTATATAGTTTGTACAGGAAACGGTCCTCCTGATCAAATACATTCTTGACAAGATTGCTCTTACGGTTGGAGATAAAGTAGAGTGTTGAATCATGAACAAATGGAGCCATCTCGTTGGTTATAGGGTCGTTAAGTTTAAGCTTTCTGACTGTGAGCTCCTGCCCCTGAGTGCAGACTACTGTCAGGAATGCAGCCGATACCGTGGTAAATATATATTTCAAGCAACTCTTCATACTGTCACTCCTAAAATATTATGGCACGCTTTAAAAAAATCTCGGGCTTACTGTGTTGACCTTATAGCCAAAGTCAAACTTCAGTGATATTTCATGGCTTCCGCTGTTCATATTGCTCAGATCTCCGGTTGGATAATCGTAGCTATATATTACCCTAAGCTGGGGTGTGGCCTGCCATGCGGCCAGTGCGATTATTTCGCTGTTGGTGCGATATGCGGCTCCCAGCCAAAAAGTGTTGTCATATATAAAGCTGGCGCTTAGGTCAGCTACTGTTGTTCCTGAAGGTTTGAAGCGCACCAGAAATGATGGCTGCATCGAAATAAGTCCTCCAAGCGGGAAGAGATAACCTCCCGTAAGGAAGTAATCAGTCTCTGACAGTTCTATTTCTGACGACTCATGGGCCAGTTGACCGTTGTAGAACATATCAGGTATTGACAGGCCAAGGAAGAAATCAGTTCCATACCAGGCCATGCCAAATCCCAGAGCAGGCTTTATATAGTTCTCATTATCCCTGAATACTTCATCAGTCTCGTCCTGCAGGTTTACCTTGTGCCAGTTGAGACGGGCAGAATAAAAACCTCCACTGATACTAAAGGCCAACCGGTTAGTGGTACTCGTACGTACTCTGTATGCGTAGGAAGCAGAGAGCCCTGTATTCTGGGCTATTGCAACATTTTCGTTGAATGCTGACAGTCCCAGGGCAATATTGTCGTTCTTGAGAGGAGCATGCATAGAGAAAAACTGAGCCTTAGGGGCATCATTCATTCCAGTCCATTGCATCCTGGCAGATAAAAGTGCAGAGAAGGTTTCGGCTGAACCTGCGAAGGCCGTATTTACAGCATAACGGTTGTGCATATACTGCGTCATCAGCACCTCTTTTTGAGAATAGCCACTGATACAACAACAGAAGGTAAGTATAGTCAGTAATCTCAGCCTCATGCTACTAGTATACGGAACTTTTTATTATTAAATAGTCTTTTATATCAACACCTTCTCCACGGAAATTGAAGTAATAGTATCCGTCAGGCAGAATCTTACCGCTGTTATCAGTGCCTCCCCAGTCATTCTGATAATCTCTTGACTGATATACAACCTTGCCCCTTCCGTCAAATATGATAAGTTCGTTGTTTGCCACAACATCTGCACCTTCAATTACAAGCACGTCATTCTTGCCATCTCCGTTGGGAGATATCCCGTTATAGTGCTTAACTCCGGTTACTGTAATTGTAACATCATCTGAAACTGACGAGCAAACCCCGTTGGAAAGGGTCCATCTCAGCCTGTTTAAACCATAGCGAAGATTACTGATTGGAGTGGTGGGATCATTTATCCCTGCTATCACGGCATTACCTTCAATAACAGCCCATACGCCTGAGCCAAAGGGTAGGCTTGCCTGAAGTGTATAATCTGTTTTGTTGTACAGAATTGTATCCCTACCTGCGGTAAACAAGTCTGTCTCCGGTTTTTTGTAAAACTTTACCCTGACTACATCCGAGCTGAGGCAGTCGCCATTTGTTATTGTCCAGGTCAGGTCTTTTTCTACAACACCGGTGGTAAGTGCAGAAATTCTGAAACCTGTTTTAGGGTCTGAAGTATCATCAAATACTCCGTCACCGCTCCATTGACCTATTCCCATGCCTGGGGCTGCGGCATTGAGTTCAACCAAATCACCGCATACTTCAGTATATTCACCGGCATCGGCATTAACCTTAAGGTCGGGTATTACTACAGTACTTCCCGCTTCACCGTTATAAGATGTGACACATCCGTTTACATCGGTTACGTTGATAAGTCTGAATTCGGTTTCTCCGGTAATGTTGCGGGAAAAACTGTAGGCAGAAGAAGTAATGTTTAATGTAGATTCCTGATTGCCGGCAGCATAACGGGCCTGCCAGGGCCCGTTACCCTGAAGCGTCAGATTTATTGTAGCATTGCCGCTCCCGCATATTGTACTTTCACTATCAATAGTAGCAGCAGGCTGACCATTCAGAGTCACATTTACCTGATCATTTGCCTGGCATACGCCATTAATCTGAGTAAATGTCAGGGTGTAGGTCCCTTCATTATTGGCGGTAAATACAGGGTTGGCAATACTGTTGTCGCTAAAGTTGCCCCCACTGCCGCTCCAAAGGTAGGAGGTATGTCCATTTCCGGAACCGGGTGTTGCATTAAGTGTAGTAGAGAGTCCGCATGTTACTATATCATCACCTGCGCTGAAGGGTGCAGTAGGTATGCGGTCTATCCTTATTACGGTCTGACCCTGCATATCAGATTCATTATAGGGAGTGCCGTTTCCATCCAGGCCGGTTGTTAGTTTGATAGTAATCTCATTATCGTCAGGATAATCGACAGTATGAACCTGTGTTTTGATAGCACCTTGTGTGGCAGGATAATAGTTTTGAACGAATTTGGGACTTTCCATCAGGAGACCGGTGACATCCCCACGTACTTCAATTCCAACATCAACAGGTCCATCAATAGCTGTATTAAATTCAATCTGAATTTCAACATCACCACTTTCACAAATAGCCTGATCCGGTGTAATTAACCTGGCAAAATAGCTCTCCTGCCCTTGCGCTAATTGAATTGCATAGGGTAGGGCCAGCAACAGGCAGAGGAAAAGGAAACGGCGCAGCGTCTGGTAAATATGCTTACTAATTTGGTTTAACACAGCCTCAATAAGTTTAAATAATGCCTCCATAGGATTTGAATACAAGCCCTATATGGTTGTAAGTTTAAAATAAATTTCCGAAAAATGAAAAAAAAAGGGCATTAATCGCCTGAGATATGGGCAACTTAGCGGAAAATACTTTTCTCCTTTGGCGGGTTTCGTCGCAGGTAGTCTATACGATACTCCCGAAAATGCACCGCAAAACGTTCAAGGAAGTTCTCTCCCGGTGCTGGTGCTGGCGACATATTCAGTCTGCCTTCAGGGTCTATGAGAAAATATGCAGGTAGGGCCTGCAGGTCATACAGATCAATAAGCTGCGGATAGGAGGCAAAGTGAAGGAAGTCCCATTTGTAAGGGTTCTTTTTTAACAGTTCCTCGATAGCATCTATGTTTTCATCCATCACTACAGTAACAATCTCCATCTCNTTATTCATGGTTTTGTAATACTGNTCCAGCACNGTCAAATCTCTCAGACTNGCTANGCTGCCGGTGTGGATAAAGTTAAGGTAGACAAACTTACCCTTGTAATCACTTAGATCCCTGTTGCGGCCTTTCTGGTTCTTAAGTCTGAAATCAGGGGCCATACTACCCGGCCTAAGCTTGGANACCTTGGCATAAACTTCAGATGCTGTCTGCCTTACCTTTGGTGTTGAACCTTTATTTGCGGCACTTTGCAGTGCCGCAAAGACTGTTGCTTCGGGAATGCGCTTGCTGTAGAAAGCTTCAAAGAGGCCGTAGATAAGCACCTGTTCGGTTAGTTCCTTGGTTTGTAAACAGCGTGTCCTGCATAGCAATATTGGCTATGCTGTCAAATTCCAAGCGGTCGGCCAAAGCCCGGTTGAGCGGGGTCCTTACATCATCACTGAATCCGGCAGGGACAAAGGATCTAAAGAGTGAGGTAAACAACTGGCTGTAGGAGGGAAGCTGATACTCGACCTGATGCTTGTTAAGTTCAGCAATTAGGTATCTTGCTATATTTCGTTGGCTCATCTGCCTAAGACGCATAAAAGAGAACTGTTTATGCTTTTGAAAGACAGGATTAGGGTATGTATATTTTGCTGCGAGTTGCTGCTCGATTTGTTTTGCAAGAGCCGTATCTGAACTAGTGAACAGTCTGACTGCATAGTTGCTGAGCAGGTACTCGAATTCGGCATCAAACTCAATAATGTTGCGGTTGAGGTCTCGGCTCTCGGGATTGGCGATGCCCAGGGGCAGTTCTTCAAACCGGAAGTATGGGTTGAGCCTTTCAAGTTGGGTGCGTGGTTGAAAAGCCGGAAAGATAAGCTTATACTCCTTGCCAGGCTCTACTAAGATGGATGCCCTAGTACGTCCCAGATCAGCAAAAAGATAGGTGGTTTCATTAAGGGGAAAGCTGAAGTCAAAATTTCCTTCATCATCAACTGGCATTGTAATAAGCGGCGCCTTCCCGGGAATTATGAAGTTGGAATAATATTCGAATACAATGTTCATACCCTTGTATTCGGGAGCCGAACCGAAGAATCGCACACTGT
>JGI24709J26583_10002734_pt1 | contig 14301 bp, 14 predicted proteins | sample BioPla2DNA1_FD_26583 | JGI IMG/M metagenome (IMG submission 26583) | reverse complement strand
ATGATGAGCGCGCCCAAGACCAGGCAGGCGGACTTGCCCTCCAGATAAAGTGCAAGGGTTTGGGACGATTTCAGAGATTATCCTTGCACCAATTTATCATGCATCAGACTAAAATGCTTGTGAAATACAAGGAATTGAACTGTTCAGTAGACACTAGTTTAGTATCAGCAATGTATTTCAGTAGCAAATGCACACCGCACCTAAATGTTCACATAAATCAATTTTCACTCCGTCTTTACTCAACAACCGAATTCCTGCGCGCTGATCAGCTACTAAAATTCTTCCATCTTTCAGTAGAACAAAATCACGGGGAAAAACACCTGCGTCCCAAAACCCTGCCCGATGGAGTTTGTTATCTGCAAGCACATTAAAAATCGCAATACTTCCATGTCCGCGGTTGGATACATACAACCGCTTCTGATCTGACGCAAGGCGGATAGCAGAAGCTGAATTGTTCATTTCTTCTGGAAGGGTACTTAGAGTCTGACAAGCAGATAGCGTCCCACCCTCTACCCGCAGTACAGTTACCTCATTGCTCAATTCGTGGCACACATACCCAAGTGTATCATTTGCAAACACCAGATGTCGTGGCCCACCGTGCAGATGTAGCGTGGAATGATGCGTAAGCATCCCGGTCTGCACAGACGCTTCGTATACTTCAATGCAATCCGTACCCAAGTCGCATGCACTCAGGTACTGTGTTCCAGGAATGAATAGCACTTGATGCACATGAGGGCTCTGCTGCCGGTTAAGGTGTGGGCCGCTTCCTGAATGCTCAACCAACTGAATACATTCACTCAGCCTACCCTCAACAGAAAACACCGAAATGGAACCGGTACCGTAATTGGCACAGTACAAGAAACGATAATCCGGCGAAGAGCAAAGGAAACACGGTATATTGCCACCCACAGCACTGCGGGCAATCACCTTCATTTTACCATCTGTGCTAATCTCATTTACACAACCGCGAAATTCACCCTCAATATCACTGGAGATAGAAAACAACCGTCCGTCCACCTTTATTAGATAGGTGGGATCAGTTAAGGACAGAGCTTCCAGCTCAACAATTTTTTCTTCCTCTAAAGTACAACGCAGCAGCCCTTTTCCGCCTTCATGTGTAAGAGTACCGACAAAAAATACCATAGTGTAAGCTCCTTTATCGCAGAGAATATGGATGGATGACGGTCATCACATCCAACTTGAGACTAATTCTTAAGGCATGACCATCCTCCACAGGAAACTGATTAACTGCCTGTGTCGGACTGTGAAAACTCTAGCCGATGATGTCGTGTTGCATCTATCACTTATCGCATGTAGTTGATCAATGCATTAACGATTTAGCATATCATCAGTTGCCTCAACAGATTCCGGGTCAGCATGGATAATCGCCTCAACGGTGTGTTACAGATACATCATCGCAGATTAGCCCGCATTGACGTTTGTACACTCCGATTTAATACTTTTCTTCAACAATTACGGACACCCCATTAGGGATGACTGTAATTTGATAATCGTTTTTATTAATTATTCTCTCGGCTATCGATAGTGCGTTTTCCATAGAGTCTGCCCACTTCATGTGCATGGCTTCAATCATTTTACGCGGCGCCTTTGTCACCATGATTACTGCAGCCTTTGTCAGCACCCTTAACAGGACCTGCGCTTCCCATTGATCAGGAACAGTTTCATCCATATTGCGCAATAAGATCTCCTGAAGCAGCTCTTTTGGTCATGCCGCTTTGCTTAGCATATCAAAAAACCCTTATCCCCCATGGCCGGCGATACATTCTGCAACCATGATAATGACGCCACCGGTTTTTACCTCTGAACCCGTCCGGAAGCGTTGCCGCCGGCAAGGGACAGTACTTCCGCTTCGGACACCAAGTTGAAGTCATGCTCAATGGTCTGCTTCAGACAACTAGCCGCCACCGCAAATTCGATCACCTGCTGAGGCTGCCACTCTTTCAGCAGGGCATGAATTAGACCACCGCCGAAACTATCTCCCCCGCCCACGCGGTCAACGATGTGAATCAGATAGTTCTTGCTGAAACAAGCCTTTTCACCGTCGAACAGCATACCAGCCCAGTTGTTGTCATTGGCACTGATGCTACCACGCAGGGTGATGGCCACTTTCTTGCAGCCGAAGCGCTTACAAATCTGCTTTGCCACGGAAACATAGCCTTCCTTGTTCAACTTGCCTGTAGATACATCGGTATCCGCAGCATGTATACCGAACACATCGGCAGCATCCTCTTCATTGGCGATACAAACGTTCACATATGGGACCAACCTGCTCATGACTTCCCCGGCTTTTTCGCGGGTCCATAATTTGCTGCGATAGTTCAGGTCACAACTGACCGTGACGCCCTTTTCACGGCATTTCTTCAAAGCGTCCAGTACGATTTCCGGTAGTTCGCCGCCAAGCGCCGGAGTTATGCCAGTCCAATGGAACCAGTCTGCACCATCCAAAATGGCGTTCCAGTCAAAATCCTCCCGCTTAGCTAATGAAATGGCGGAATTTGCCCGGTCATATATGACCTTGCCGCCACGCTGACTGGCGCCTTTTTCCACGAAATACACGCCCAGACGTGGGCCGCCGCGTACCATGGCTGAAGTATCCACACCGAAATGACGCAGTGCATTAACGGCGCATTGACCAATCTCGTGTACCGGTACCTTGGTACAGAATACCGCATCGTTGCCGTAATTGGCCAGTGATACGGCTACATTGGCCTCACCGCCGGCGTAACTGGCTTCAAATTTATCCGCCTGCACGAAACGGTTATGACCTTCCGGGTTCAGTCGTAACATAATTTCGCCGAAGGTAACAATCTTATTTCTCATTTCATTTCAACCGCCTTTCTAAACTCCACTGCCAAAGCAATAATTTTGTCCCATTCATCATTTTCAATCCGGTTTTTATTAACTAAATTGCCGCCCACACCAACGCCGCAGCATCCTGCGGCAATGAAATCTGCCGTGTTCTTTTCGTTCACACCACCTACAGCCATTAGAGGAATATGGCTTAGAGGTGCTTTGACTGCTTTGATGTAAGAAGGACCCAAGTTTCCTGCCGGAAACACTTTTACCATATCTGCACCTGCCTCCCAAGCAGTTTCGATCTCACTTGGAGTAAATGCGCCCGGAATAGATACCAAACCATACACCTTCACTTTACGGATAAGATCGGGATTGGTATTAGGCGTTATAATGAACTTAGCACCAGCTTTTTTTGTCATATCCAGTTGCTCTTCCGTAATGACGGTACCGGCACCTACTAGCATTTTGCCCTCCATATGTTTACCGATGACTTTGATAGCTTCAGCAGTTACCTCCCAGCTTGCCGGATCGTTCTGGTTGAAGGTAATTTCTATCAAATCGATCCCGCCAATGTACAAAGCATCTGCCAATTTCAACATATATTCAGATTTTAGATTGCGTACAATGGCAATTATCTTTCTTTCTTTTATCCATTCAAATGTTGTCATATAATTCTCTCCTCTTGTTATTTAAAAACTTTAGCTCTGCCTGAAAAGATTTTTGTCACTGCTGCGCATCACTTCTTACCTTCCTCAAGTATATACTCTGTTTTGAGATTACAACTTCTATCATCACATCTCCACATCTCAAACAAAAATGGTAAAGACTTATGCGCAGGTGTTCAAATGAGAAAACGAATTCTTCTCATTTCACAAAGAATAAATAGTTTCAGAAAGTGCAAACACTTGTCAATATTGTTTTAACGCACATATTCTGAATCGAGCAATGCGTTATAAAGCGTTCTACGCATGTCGAAAGCATCATCCGGCTCTGGAAAATCACAGTAATGCGCCTGAATGGTCGCACCACCGTCATTCATTAATGTTGCACCTGTGATGTATGAACTCATATCACTTGCTAAAAATAGAGCATGTTGTGCAATATCCTCAGCACGTGCAGGGCTCAAGCAAGGTGCAGTTCCATTGAACTGCTCTAAAAATGCATACTGTTTTTTTCGATCATTTTTTATTGCGTTGAGTTCTTTAAAAATGTGAGTAGTCGCTATCCAACCGCAGCAAAGTGTATTAGTACGGATTCCATATTGACCAACTTCAAGCGCTAACACTCGTGATATTGCATTTAATCCACCTTTGCTAGCAGCATAAGAACCAGTGACAGCAGAAGGTGCTATGGAATGAATGGAAGAGATGTTGACAATAGATCCATGTATATTTTTTTCAATCATAACAGGGACGAATTTACCAATTAGTTGAATGGCTGCTTTCAAATTTACGCTTTGTATAGTATCAAAATGTTCCATATTAATTTCGGTAATAGGTTCACGCATATTTATACCAACACAGTTAACTAAAACATCTACATGGTCCATACATTTTAATACTTCGTCACCAAACTCATCGACTTGGTTAAGTTCACTCAAATCACATTTAAAAAAGAAGCTTTCTGGACTTATTGCACGTAGAAGATTTGCTGATTCTCTCCCTGAAAATGCTAGACCACAAATTGCGACTCGCGCACCATGTTCAGCAAAGAGGCGTGCTATTGCATATCCAAGACCATGTGCACCTGAAGTAATCACACAGTTTTTATTCTCAAGTAGACGGTAATAATTCATTTTCTCTGCTCCTTTAATGTCAAACTGAATACTGATTTATCTTTTGGTTGCCAAACTTGACTGTGACCAACAATTAGTACGCCACCATTGACAGGAATTGACTCTCCGGTTATTGAGTTGGACATGGAAGAAGCACAGAAAAGAGCAGCATTAGCAACATCTTCACAAGAACCGCGTCGTCCTAAAGGCTGATAGCGAACAAAAGCATCTTCAGCTGCTTCTTTTCCTAATTGGTGAATTTGAGCATCGCCATTCTCTGCAATACTAAAGCCCGTAAGCACTGAGTTGGCACGGATGCCGAATTTGCAACATTCTATGGCTACAGCGCGTAAATATGATACGCTAGCCGCTGCATTTGCCGCACAAATGGAAACACCCGGGACAGCCGCTACAGCATAATCGGGTACAATGGAAACAATATTACCTTCACGTTGCCGTTTCATTATGGGTAATACTTGCTTAACGATGCTATGTAAAAAAAGACAACCTGATTGAAATATGCTGTTCGCAGCCAAAGAATCAATTTTTTCAATGCTGGTTATAACATTAGGGTGAGAAATGAAAACGAGGCTATCAATTTTTTCATTATTTTTCAGCATCTCCAAACTGAGGTTTTTTTCGTTGAAAACATCGATAATAGTTGCGCCATGCCTTTTAAATAGCGTACGGATGGAACCTGCAATTGTTCCATCATATCCGGCTAGCAAAACAACTCGATCCTTCATAATTGCTATGTGGTCAATTGGATTATAGCATTGTATCATTTGTATCAATCCTTTCGTGAAAAGGTCACTTAAAAAAAGTATATAGCATGAACTTATCTAATGCAAGTTGTTACACTAAGTTTTCATGAACATAGCTTTAGCTTTGCAACTATAAACGATATAAAATAAACAATAATATCGATTGACTTTGTGAAACATAGTCACTTGTTTCTCCGTTTTATAGTGAAAACATTATGAAACTACCCTCTCATGGGTTGCATTATTTTCATTCCATGATAAAATAACATTATAAAATCAACTGGTATCATTTCTATCAATGCTAAAGTTAGGAGTTAATGTATGAAATCTATTAAAGGTATCTGCCCTATTATCGCAACGCCGTTTACTAAAACTGGCAAAGTAGATTATGATAGTTTTGAAAATCTGGTACGTGTATTAGTCCAAGGTGGGTGCCATGCAGTAGCGCTATTTGGTATCGCTGGTGAATACTACAAATTATCCGATGAGGAAGCTGTAAAGATGGCACATATAACAGTAGACACTTGCCGAAAATATGGTGGAACAACCATAATATCCGTCACACAGCATTCAACTGAGACGGCTGTTGAAAGAGCTAAACTATACGAAGACATAGGCGCAGATTGTCTTATGTTACTTCCACCATTTTTTCTGAAGCCAGATGCAGCAGCGTTGTATGATCATATGAAAGCTGTTGGCCAAGCGGTCAGCATTCCCGTAATGGCACAGTACGCTCCCGAACAAACAGGTGTCGCTATTCAACCTGCTGTATTTGCAAAACTATTTAATGAAGTACCAAATATTTGTTATTACAAAATTGAATGTAAGCCTGCCGGAAGCTATGTATCGACACTACTTACTGCAACAGAAAACAAAGTTGGTGCCTTTATTGGAAATGCAGGTTATCAATTTATCGAATGCTTTGACCGCGGGGCTATTGGCGCAATGCCAGGATGCTCAATGTATGACATTTATCTGAAAATGTACAATGAATATACGTCTGGTGATCGGCAAGCAGCCATAAACACACACAGCATTTGTATTTTGCCGATTCTAAATCATATCCGTCAGAATGTTGAAATGATTATAAAATATGAAAAACGAATCCTACAACTGAGAGGAATTATTGCTACTGATTACTGTCGTCACCCAACCTTCGCTACGGATCCTGTATTTGACAAATTATTCAATGAACACTACGAGCGTATTATGAACCTTTTTGTCAATTTATAAGGAGTGATTTCATGGCAACATTACGAGATGTGGCACGATTGGCAGGAGTTTCGCTTGCGACTGCTTCCAGGGTTGTAAATGGTTATAAGAATGTTCGGGAAAGCACACGTCAACAAGTATTGAAAGTAATGCGAGATTTAAACTATAGTTATGAATACCGTGATCACGCTCGCAAAAATATTACCATAGGCGTGTTGGTGTCAAAAGATACTGGCAATAATCTATTCCAACATCCTACCGTACATTCTGTTATTATGGGCGTTATACAATGTTGCAATGACAAAAAAATTATGAACACAATGCTATTGATTGATGTTGAGAACCCTCAATGCGGAAAACAATTAATAAACAAGCCATTAAATGCTTATATTTTAATTGGAACCAGCAAAAAAGAAGAAGACTTGTTAATCCCTCTTTTACAAGGATTACGTGTTCCATTCGTTGTAGTTAACCGATGGTTTGAATACCGTCACATTAGCTATGTTAATGTCGATGACTATAATACCATACGAGAAGCGACTCTTCGAATGATTGATCAAGGTCATCGGACTTTGGCATTTGCAAATGGACGTAAGGGGATGAGAAATTCTATAGAACGTCTGGAAGGATTTCGCGCAGCATGCAAACAAAAGGATATTGCAATCAATGATGAGTGGATTTTCCATGGTAACTATGATGAAGAAAATGGGTATCAAGTAGCTGAAACAATCGCAAGACTAGCCGAACGCCCTACTCTAATAATGACCAGTTCAGATATTATAGCGATTGGTATTATTAAAGGACTGAAGACTCATGGAATTAAAGTACCAGACGAGGTGTCTGTAGTTGGTTTTGGTGATATTCCTACTGCTGTTTTTTTTCAGCCATCACTAACTACGATACGTATGCCCTCTGTTGAATTGGGTATTGAAGCCGTAGAGGTAGTTATGCAAATGATTAATAAACCCATTATCCATCATATTAAGTTTGCAATGGATTGTGAGTTTATTGAACGTGAGTCTACTCGCCGTATTGAATAGAATATGGAACTTTGTAGGTAAAAGTGCACTTTACTTATGAAAATAAAAATAAGAAAGGAAAACAAAATGAAGAAACTGTTAACAATCCTCTTAGCACTCATGATGATATACATCATGACCAACGCTACAACAGCAGAAGATCTCTCTGGACACATTGTGTATTGGTCAATCTGGAACGAAACAGAAAGCAACGCACAATGGATGCAAAATGCAATGGATTCGTTTTCAGCACTATATCCAAACGTAACCTTTGATTGTGTATGGAACGGTCGTCAAAACGCTGCAAAAGTCAATGCCGCCTTGGCTTCTGGTCAGAAGATTGATATCTTTGATGCTAATTCCCAAGTCGGCTATGTAACTAACTCTGAATACTTGATCCCTGTTACCAAGTATTTCGATCAGGTTTATCCGACTACTAACGGAAAACCGTACAAGGACTGTGTACTTCCTGCATTCGCAAACATGAGTCGCCAAATTGCTGATAGCGACGAGTTGTACATGTTTTGCTATGCTCCCTCCGCTTATATGTTCTTTTATAATCGTGAGATTTTTGAAGATTGTGGGATTGAAAAGACTCCCGATACATGGGAAGAATTCATGAATGTTTGCCAGATTCTGCTTGATAAAGGTTACATCCCCATTGCAACCGATGATGCTTATGCATATCGTTTGTTTGGTGTGTATTTAACCCAGTTGAAGGGCAATGAATTTGTTACCGATCTGGTTAACAGCGGCTTAGGCGAAAAATGGACAAATGAAGGTGTCGTTTCTGCCATTAAGACCATGGAGAAGATGGTTCAGAAAGGATACTATAAAGCAGGCCAAGCTGCTACTCCGTGGCCAGCAGTTCAGCAGGAAATGGTCATTGAGGGTAATATTGCCATGTATTATAACGGAACTTGGCTACCGAATGAAGTAGCTGATTCCGCTGGTACCGATTTCCCTTGGGGACAGTTTGCTTTCCCAACTCTTGAAAATGCAGTGTATGACTCTACTTATGGTGGATATGCGTCTATGGGAGCTTACATCACCAAGTATTGTGATTGTCCTGATGCTGCTGCCGCCTTCCTAGCATATTTGACCACTGGCGAATATGATTCGCGTTATGCTGTTGATTGCAATGGTATTCCAATAAGCATTGGTGGTGTATGGAATGCTGCATTGACTGATGCTAAAGCAATCTTTGAAGGCTACAAGCACTGGTATCTTTCTGGCTCAATGATTGCCTCTAACAGTGAATTGTTGCCGGTATTGAAAGACTGTTGTGTTCGTCTACTTTCTGGTACAATGACGTCTGAAGAGTTCATTACTGTAATGAGCAGTAAATAGACTTAAACTCTGCTTTTGATTTTACTGCGACGGACGGAAAATTATCACTTCCGTCCGCCCTCTTAGAGAGGAGGTGTGCAAATGCATAAAAACAGATTGTTTATAATTCGTTGTTTGTTCCCAGCACTTGCCATATATATCTTTGTATTTGCTTATCCGACATTAAGAACTATTATCATGAGCTTCTTCAACATGAAAACCATTTCAACGTCTATTAAACACTGGAAGTTTGCAGGAATAAACAATTATCTTCATGTGTTCCAGGCTCCAATATTTAGGCAATCCCTGTTGAATATTATGAGAATTTGGTTTCTGAGTGGAGCTATCACGATTTTCCTATCCTTATTCTTTGCCGTAATTTTGACAGGTAACATTCGAGGGAAACAATTCTTCAAATCTGTTATTTACATGCCGAACGTTATCTCGGTGATCGCGCTTGGTAATATGTGGCTACATTATGTGTTCAACTATAAATATGGTTTACTTAAAACTTTCTTTTCCTCTTTAAATATGACTGGGTTGGCTTCAATCCAGTGGACATCACCGGATTTCATTTTTTACGCAATGAATATTGCCTATTCATTTGGTATGATCGGGTATTTTATGCTGATATATGTTTCTGGTATTGAAAGAATTCCGGCAGAAATATTAGAATCTGCAACTATTGATGGTGCAGGGAGATTTCGATCTTTCATCAGTATCACTTTCCCGTTGCTTAAGGATGTTAACAAGACTGTATTCACACTATGGACTGTACGAGTTGTTGGCTTTTTTGCATTATCAAAGGTTTTTTCTCCGATAGACTCAAGTCCTCAAACTATTACCCCCATGGTTTATGCATACGAAGCTATGTTTGGAGCTGATTTTGTTTCTGTTGAAGGACGTATCGGCATTGCTGCTAGCGCTTGTGTAGTAATGACTGTTATTATAGTTGTGATGTTCCTCCTTTCAAATGCTTTAACAAAAGGAGACCATTATGAATTCTAAGCCTATACGAATTAGACCTTTTTTGAACAAACTATGGGGATATTTGGCTGTATGTTTTTGGCTGGTTTTTACTATTGTTCTAGTTGGGTGGATTATTTGTGCCTCATTTTCGACAACACGTGAAATATTTTCAGGGAAACTGCTAAATTCCGGATTTCATATTGAAAATTATACACGCGCATTATTTAAAAATAATGTAGCATTGTATTTGACCAACTCGGTTTTTTATACGCTTTCAAGCTGCTTTTTAATTCTTTTGATCAGTATTCCAGCTGCCTATGTTATATCTCGTTATCTGTTTCTAGGCAGGAGGTTATTACAATATTTGTTTGTAGCTAGTCTTGGTATCCCTACTGTGATGATTACCATGCCCTTATATTCTCTTATTGTAAGGATGGGACTGTTGAACTATCGCGCAGTTCTGATTTTCCTCTATACAGCAATTTCTGTACCGTTCACTACATACTTTTTGATTAGCTTTTTTGTAAGTATACCTCTTAGTATCGAAGAGGCTGCTACGATTGATGGTTGCACAGATGATAAAACGCTTTGGTATATCATGCTACCAATAGCTTCGCCTGGAGTTTTAACCGTTACTATATTTAATTTTATTAGTATTTGGAATGAATATTTTATTTCGTTAATGTTTATTAATGATTCTAAACTTAGACAGGTGGGTGTGGGGCTTTATTCCATGGTTCAAAGTATGACTTATACGGGCGATTGGTCTGGCTTGTTTGCGTCCGTTATACTTGTTTTCCTACCTACCTTTGTACTGTATTTATTCTTGTCTAAGTATATTATCGGCGGTATAACCGCTGGCGGAGTGAAAGGATAGTAATCACCATGGATTTGTACGATGAACTAGGTGTTCAAAAAATTATAAACGCAGCAGGTACATATACCATAATCGGTGCTTCTAAAATGTCGGAGGAAACACTACGTTTGTTGTGTGAAGCATCCCGTTGGAATGTGAAAATTGAAAAACTTCAAGATGTATTAGGACATCGTATTGCGAAGATGACAAATAATGAATCTGCCTACTTATGCAATTCTTGCAGTACAGCATTATATCTCGCAACGGCAGCCTTTGCTGCAAAGCATTATGATCGAGCGTTCAACACACTCAGCCAACAAGAAATAGAAGCATGTGAAGTAGTGGCACTTTGGAGCCAACATATTCCTTATGATCATGCCATCGAACAGTTGGGTGTTAAACTTCGTTTTATTGGCTATCCTAATCCTGAAGCAGCATTATCTACACAAATATTACGAGATGCAATAAATAAGAATACTATATTTTGCTATTTTGCTTCACGTACACCCGATGGCTATTTGGGTGAAGATTGTATGAATCTAAGCGATTTTTTGGCGACATCGCATAAATGTGGTGTCCCGGTTCTTGTTGATGCTGCAGCACAGCTGCCTCCCAAAAGTAATCTTTGGCGATTTACAAAAATGGGGGCAGATATAGTATGTTTTTCCGGAGGGAAAGATTTGGCAGGACCACAAGCTAGCGGCTTAGCAGTAGGAAAAGCAGAATACCTAGATGAAATGAGAAAAGTTGGCTTCCCGAATTATAGTTGCGGTCGACTGATGAAAATTGGTCGTGAAGAAATGGTGGCATTATATGCTGCAATTAAACAATACATAGAAGCAGATGAGGAATCTCGGTTAGCTTGGTGTGAGAAGGAAGTTGCATTCTTGATTAGTGCTTTAGAGAATACCAGACATTTTAGAGCGAAACGAACATGGCCAAATCAAGCAGGACAGCCACTGCCTCGAGCTTTTGTATCAATAGTAGATGATAGTATAAGAGCTTCTGAATTGCGTATTAAACTGATGGAAAAAAATCCAGGAATATACTGTTATAGCGAAAACCGTAATGGTGTTTATATTAATCCCATGTGCTTAACAGAAGGTCAAATGCAAATTATTGCTGAACGATTTTACGAAATTGATAAAAACATCTAAATATAATGTTGTTGAAAGGAAGAATTTAATAATGGCAAAATTCGAAAAAAAACTGGCTACAATGGGTATCAATCTGATGGATCCGCCTCCTTGCGCTCATCCCATTTTACGCTGTAAGCAGAGTGGAAATCTGCTTTTCGTTTCAGGACATGGCACCCTTTTCAAGGGAAAGGTCGGAGGAGATTTGACCGTTGAAGATGGATATTCAGCGGCACGAGAGGCAACAGTTCATTGCTTAGAGGCAATCAAGCAGAAGATCGGCGATTTGGACAATGTAACAAATTTTCTTAAAGTATTTGGCATGGTAAATGCTACGCCAGATTTCACCCAACATCCCACTGTTCTAAATGGGGTCAGTGAACTTCTTATTGAAGTATTTGGTGAAGACATTGGTTCACACGCACGTTCTGCAGTTGGCATGGGATCATTACCAAATGGTATTGCGGTAGAAGTGGAAATGATAGTAGAGGTTAAAGAATGATATATGCTTGATTTGTTGGTTCGTGATGGACTTATTTATGATGGAAGCGGACAAGCACCAAGGTATGCAGATATTGCAGTATCAGCTGATAGAATTGTAGAAATAGGCAATTTGACTGATGCGCAAGCTGTACAAGTTATTGACGCAACTGGTAAAGTTGTGTTCCCGGGTATGATTGATGTTCATACTCATACAGACCTACAATTCATTAACTCACCTGAACGGACAGAATCATTATTGCAGGGTATTACAACAGAGATTACCGGCGCTTGTGGAATTGGGTTATATCCACTTACAGATCAGCAAGCATCTCAATATCTACCAACAGTTCGGGCAATTATAGGAGATGAAGTAAGGGCTTTTAATAGTTGTGATGATTATCTTAGTTCATTACCAAAAACTGGGACAAACGTTGCTGTACAAGTATCACATTCTCCTTTGCGTATGGCAGTAATTGGTTGCAAAAATCGTCCATTTACTTCCGATGAATTACAAAAGTTTTGCATCTTTACTAAAGTTGCCTTTGAAGAAGGAGCTTGTGGTGTTTCAACGGGACTTGCATACTATCCTGCATCTTTTGGCGATACTCAAGAAGTTGTCGAATTATGCAAAATTGCAAATCTATTTGATGCACCAATGAGTGTACACCAGCGTACAGTACTACATAAGCCTGTTTCTGGATTTAATCCGCGCGAAGAAGTACTTGAGTTTGCCCGAAAGAGTGGTGCAAAACTACAGTACTCGCACTATCGAACAACACCAGATACAGTGGGTGAAACAGAAGCTTTACTAGAACCGATACGCCGTGGATTACATGAAGGATTGCGAATCACAGCCGATTTCTACCCTTATGCGGTTGGATCAGGCTATACTGCAGTCATTCTACCTATGTGGGTGATGGAAGGTGGATTTTTAGCTATTATGCAAAAAATACGCAATCCAAATAACCGTGACCGCATCCTTCGTGAAATCCGTGATGGAAACCCTCTCCTGCTTAATGGGATTGTTACACATATGCCACGGCATCCCAAATACATTGGGATGAGTTATAGAGAGATTGCTAAGTTACGTGAACAAGATGTTGCTGAGATGCTCTTAGATTTATTGGTTAATGAAGAACTCAATATCGGGTATCAGCTAGAAACAAACTATGATCCTACCTTATTGGAAAAACAAGAAAAGGATTTTTTATTCCTTATAAATCAACCATTTTACATGTTAGGTTCTGATACTCTTCCTGGACAAATGAATCCGCATCCCAGAAGCTATGGTGCATTTGCCAAAATGATTCGTCTTTGCGTAAAATACAACTTTCCACTTGAGATTCTTGCAAATCGGGCATGTGCATTAGCAGCCAGAACATTCGGTTTAAAGAATCGAGGAGCACTTCAGAAGCAATATTACGCGGATCTGTCTATTTTCGATCCGCTTAAAGTTTCAGAAAAATCCAGTTTTGAAGATCCTAAGCAATATGCGGTCGGTATGGATGCAGTCATTGTAAACGGGAAAGTAGCTGTCGAAAACGGTAAAATAACCGGACGGCTTGCAGGGTATCCACTCCGTAGGGGTATTTAGACTCTACTGAACAATAACTATTTACAAACTTACCCCTACACACAAGACTACAAGCAGGCTCATAACCACTAATTTTCTGCACCAAACCAATGATCTAGTCACCCTTTGAATCAACGTAAAAAGAAGTTCTCGCCGACGCTTCCACAGGTTCATCGTTAGAATACAGGCATAGATAGCAACTTCGCTGGGCAGGAAGACCAATGAAAAATTGAAAATACGAATTCATTCGGATCTCCTGAACCGTATCCTCATCCGAAAACCCATATCTCTATGATGAGCGCGCCCAAGACCAGGCAGGCGGACTTGCCCTCCAGATAAAGTGCAAGGGTTTGGGACGATTTCAGAGAT
>JGI24709J26583_10002728_pt1 | contig 14318 bp, 10 predicted proteins | sample BioPla2DNA1_FD_26583 | JGI IMG/M metagenome (IMG submission 26583) | reverse complement strand
CTATTGTGGATTCATCGACTGTTTATGTTTTGAACGTCAGTGCCGGAGAAAATGACACTATTTGTGGTGGAGAAACAGCTTATTTTGTTGCATCGGGAGGATTGTTTTATCAGTGGTATCCTGAAGAGGGGTTATCTAATCTGACAAACTATTATACTTCTGTCACAACAGATACCAATGTCACCTATTATTGCAATATTACCTCTCCGGGTCCTAATTTGATCTATAACGGTGATTTTGAACTCGGGAATACCGGTTTTTTCAGTCAATACATATATAACAATACCAGTTTATGGGATGAAGGGACTTATATGGTTGGTCCTAATCCGCAAACTTATCACTCTCACTTCTCATCCTGTCCGGACCATACCACAGGAACCGGGAACCACATGATTATCAACGGGGCAATCCAACCCAATACCACCGTATGGCAGCAAGTACTACAGGTTGTTCCTCATACAGACTATATTTTTTCCTGCTGGGCTCAAACCGTTTGTGCCGATAATGAAGCGCAACTTCAATTTAGAATTAATTTTAGCCTGATTGGACCGGTTTTTGTTTGTTCAGATACATTGTGTCACTGGACTCAATTTTATACCATTTGGAATTCAGGAACAAGTACGAGTGCCAACATTTCAATAGTAAATCAGAACCAGGGTCTTGGAGGAAATGACTTTTCCATTGATGATATTTTCTTTTCGGAATTGAAAATGTGTGTCGATTCCGTATCAGTGATAGTTGAAAATCCACAAATGGATCTGGGCAGCGATACGGTTATTTGCGAGGGTGAGTTTGTTATGATTCAACCGACGGAAGAGTACAGTAGCTATTATTGGTCTACAGGAGCAACTACACCTTCAATCATGATTGTTGCAGAAGGAGATTATTGGTGTCAGGGATGGAATAACTCTAATTGTGTTGCTACTGATACAATCCATATAGCATTTAAACCCCAGCCATTCATTGATTTACTATGTACTGATTCCTTGATTTGTGAAGGGGAATTTACACGTCTCTATGTTGAGTCCAATACGCCTGTCAGTTTAATTTGGAGCAATGGAGAGGTGGGGGATGAAATAGAGGTGAGACCTGCTTCTACCACGACTTATTCTGTTATCGCCAGTGCGGATGGGTGTCTTGATACTGCTCAAATTGAGATAGAAGTGGTGCCATATCAGACTCTTTTTTTGGGTGTAGACGACTATTTGTGTGAGGGGGACGAGTTATTAATCAATCTGGATTCTCTGGAAGGAGAGTTTTTGTGGAGTACCGATGATGTCACTTCTACGTTGTTAATTACTGAACCGGGACTCTATTGGGTGTTTGTCGATGATCGGGGTTGTGTGGTTTCAGATACCATTGAGTTTAGGGAATGTTCTGAAATTTCAGTTCCTAACATTTTTACACCCAACGGAGATCAAATTAATGACTATTTTTGTCCCGAAACTAAGGGAATTGATACGCTGGTATTGCTGATATTTGATCGATGGGGGAAACAAGTTTTCCGGACAGAGGATTTTAAAACAGGATGGGACGGTGAGATCGGAGGAACTCCCGCACCGGAAGGACAGTACTATTGGGCTATTTATTATGTAGAGAACAGGACAGGCAATGTCAGAACAGAAAGGAATTTGCACGGGAGCCTAATATTGGCGAGATAGCTCTAGTTTACCTTCCCCCCCTTTTTTTTATTTCCAAAAAAATGCTGATATAAAGATTGATAGAGATCGATCCTTCCATTTCGCTGTAATATTTGACGGATCTTTTCTCTGTTTTCTCTCTTAAAATAGAAGAAGAAGGTGTTTTGATNTCGCTTTTCCTGCATCGTGCGGGCAACAGTAACTTTTTTCTTATTGTAAGGATCAAAACCGAGATAGAACATGGCGGTGGAGTAGGTCATGGGAGTAGGCGTAAAATCCTGCACGTGGTCGGAGGGCAGACTCATCGGAACCTTTTGATGAGCCAAAAATGGGTACTCCTTACTCCTTTTGATTTCAATGGCAAGCTGTGCCATCTCGATGTTAGAGCAATCCGGATGGGACGAGATAAAATAGGGGATCAGTTGCTGGTTCTTTTTGAACTTGTTGTTAATTTGGATAAATTTTTTATAGAATTGAATAAAAGAATTAAAGGGGGGCTTCCTCATCCTTTGGAGAACAGTAGTCTCAGTATGTTCGGGAGCCACTTTTAACCTCCCACTGACATGGTTTTGGATTACCTTTTCCATGTAAAGGGTCAGTCCGAACTTTTTATCCAGTTCCTGATTGTCGGTGACCAGCATATCATATCGGATACCGCTTCCAATCGTAATTTTATTAACTTTCGGACAAGAACTACTGTGATCATACAAATCGATCAACGGATGGTGGTCCATGTTGAGATTCTTGCAGACGGTTGGGAAAATGCAGGAAGGACGTTGACACTTTTCACAAATTTCTCGTGAGATGCCGCCCATTCGGTACATATTGGCTGAGGGACCGCCCAAGTCGGAAATGTGTCCTTTGAAATAGGGTCTTTCGGATAGATGTTTCACCTCTTCCAGAATGGAGTTTTCGGATCTGGAAGAGATGAACTTGCCTTGATGTGCAGCAATGGCACAGAATGAGCAGCCGCCAAAACAACCCCGGTGGATCGTAATGGAGTTTTTGATCATCTCAAAAGCAGGAATGGGACCTCGTTTGTCATATTTCGGATGAGGTTGATTAGTCATCAACTTAAAAAGCGCAAACTGATCCATCTCTTCCGTTGTGAGGGGTGGAAAAGGAGGGTTAATGACTAAATCTTCTTTGCCGTAAGGTTGGATGATTGTTCTTTGTTTCATTTTATTGCTCTCTGTTTCGAAAGCAACAAAATTTTCGCCATAAACCCGTTTGTTGGAGAGTTCCTTTTGAAAAGATTGCAGTACCAGGAATTGATCCTCAGGTAGTTTTGTCTTGTCGATTTTTGGGGTTAAATAGGCAACTTGATTAATCTTTTTGGACTCCTCTATAGGTGTATCGGTTTGAAATGCCTTTAAAACTTCGATAATGGGTTTTTCTCCCATTCCATAAATCAGTAAATCTGCTTTAGAGTCAACAAGAATAGAGGGTCTGAACTGATCTCTCCAATAATCGTAGTGGGAGAGTCTTCTCATGGAAGCTTCAACTCCTCCAATAATGACCGGCGTATCAGGAAATAGTTCTTTGACTATGCGAGTATATTGGATGGTAGCGTCATCCGATCTGAATCCGGCAACATTGCCCGGAGTGTAAGCATCATCTGTACGAATTCGTTTCAGTGCGGTATAATGATTGACCATGGAGTCCATATTCCCTGCGGTGATTCCGAAGAAAAGTCTGGGAGCTCCCAGTTTTTTAAAATCCCGAAGGTCATCCCGCCAATTGGGTTGCGGTAAAATAGCAACTTTATACCCTTGTTGTTCAATTATTCTTCCAATGACTGCAGCCCCGAAAGAGGGATGGTCGATGTAGGCATCTCCGGTAATAAGGATTACATCTGCCTGATCCCATCCTCTGAGTTCCATCTCCTTTTTGGTAGTGGGTAAAAATTGTGGTTTTGTCATCATTGAAAAATAGTTGTACAAAAGTACAAAAAAAAACCGCTCTGTAATGAGCGGTTTTTTTGAAGTGTCGGGATAGCAAGATTCGAACTTGCGACCTCCTGCTCCCAAAGCAGGCGCGATAACCAGACTACGCTATATCCCGTTTTGAGTTTGAGGGTGCAAAAGTACAAAAAAAAATAATACAAAAATGTTAAAAAAAGTTTTTTTTATTTTGTATCTTTGCACGATATTATATTTTTAGTCGATGAATTTGAAAAAAAGATTGCAACTATTTGAAACACTGAGAGATGAGATTAGAGGGTTTCTAATCTCTTATCCTAATGTGGATGAAAATAATTTATTTTATTTTCAATTATTGAATGCAATCGAACAACAATCGATCGAAAATAAGTGGTTTATACCTAATTTTATCCTTCAATCTTTGGAGGCAATTGTAGAAATGCTGGATCAATCCGGAATGGACCAACTTCTTTCTGCTTATCCCAATCTCAACAATGAGCATTCGGGGAAAGATGAAAAAGTATTGGTTATTTCAGCCGGTAATATTCCTTTAGCTGCATTTCATGATTTCTTTTCAGTTTTGATTTCCGGCAATCGTTATGTTGGAAAACTTTCATCTGAAGATCATCTGCTTTTACCAGTATTAGCATCTCGAATTATTGAGTTAGATCCCTATTTTAAAGATCGGATTACTTTTGTTGAGTCGATAAATGGTTATAAAACGGCTGATGGAAAATCGGCATTACATAAAGTGATTGCTACCGGAAGTAATAATAGCGCAAGATATTTCGATTACTATTTTAGTTCATATCCCTTGTTGTTGAGAAAGAACAGAAATAGCGTTGCCATTCTGGATGGAGAGGAGAGTTTGGATGATCTATTGGCATTATCAAAAGATGTTTTCACCTATTTTGGAATGGGTTGTCGTTCGGTATCTAAACTTTATATCCCGACCGGTTACTCAATTTCTCGTTTAATAGAGGGGTTATTACCCGGGATTGAAGCGATTTCTGATCATCACTCCTATTTGAATAACTTAGAGTATCAAAAAACGGTTTATTTGATGAACAGTTCTCCTTTTTATGATGCCGGTCCATTTATTTTAGTTGAAAATAGTTCTTTATCCTCACCTATTTCGGTTTTATACTTTGAGTATTATGAAGATGAGGATCAACTACTGGCACATCTCTTTGATCATAGTGAACATATTCAGGCAGTTTCCACTAATAATTTGTCGATGAGAGACAGAATTAATTCTTTTCAATCACGTTGGGCAGTTCCTTTGGGAAGAACGCAAGTACCTGACATTTTAAGTTATCCTGATGGAGTAGATATTATACAATTTTGTAATTTATGAAAAGATTCTTTATCATTTTGATAGCCACTATTCTGGTAATATCCTCCTTCTTTCTTATACTTTCCATTTTTCAATTGTATAAGGATGCAGAAAAGGTGCAGAAGAGTATTTTAACACGCGAAATTGTTTCAGCCGGGTCAGATGTGATTAATCGAATAGATGCTCTGCTCAAAGGGGATACAATTGTAAAAGTAATAACACCTGAACCTACAGATTCACTATCCAACTTACTCTACACAAAGCAAGGGAAACGTTTTTTACTGGACCCCTCCATGGTAACTCCAATCGGAGTAATCAGAACCCGTATCAACTATTATAAAAATGATGTAGTGTTAACGTTTAATGATACCGTGTTCTTCGATACTACTTATTTGGAGTTCTTTTCTCCGGATCAGTATACTTTAGATAATAAAGCTTTGGTAACCGAAGTAGAAAAAATTGGGGCTATTGAAAATGTGAACTTAATAGAGATGGATAGTTCTACTCAACAATTGTTGAATTCAGACTATTTGCATAGAATTATTAAAGAAGCTTTATTGGAAAACAATATTACTGCTGATTTTGATTTTGCGTTGTATAATTATTACACTACTCAGTTTGTAGTCAAACCTCAGAAAGTGGATCCGGCAACGATTTTGAATAGCGAGTTTGTTTTTAGTTTAAAACCTTCCGAGCGGTTTGCAGCTCCACACTACTTGATCATTTACTTTAAAGACCAACGTCTCATTTTATTCCAAAGGATGGGAACTATCAGTACCTTCATTTTGGCTTTGATTGGAATTATTTCATTGTTGAATATTTATACCTTATTTTACCTTTATCGATTGAAGAAAATATCGGACATTAAGAATGATTTTATCAACAATATGACCCATGAGTTTAAAACTCCAATATCGACTATTGCTCTCGCCTGTGAGGCGCTGTCGGACCCCGATATTTTTTCAGGAGCTCAACTGAGAGATTCCTATATTTCTATCATAAATGATGAAAATAGTCGACTGAAAAAAATGGTGAGTAATATCCTTGAGTTGGCTCAATTGAAGAAAGGACAATTGAAAATATTTGAGGAAGATATTGATATTCACAAACTTATATCTTCAATTTGCTTGGATTTTTCCCTTCAAATTGAGTCTAAAAATGGAAAAATTTCGCAGTATCTTTATGCCAAAAATCCTATTATCTTTGCAGATGGTTCTCATATGCATAATGTAATCGTGAATTTAATAGAAAATGGCATAAAATATTCTCCTGAAAATCCAAATATTGTGATCAGAACAGAGAGTGATAAACGCAACCTGATTATTAAGGTGGCTGATAACGGTATTGGAATTGCAAAGAAGAATCATAAGCGTATTTTTCAAGACTTTTATCGTGTTTCTTTTGGTAATATTCATGATACTAAAGGACATGGGTTGGGTCTTGTCTATGTGAAAAAAATTATTGAGCTTCATAAAGGCTCTATTTATGTAAATAGTGAACCGATGAAAGGTGCAGAATTTGTTATATCAATCCCATATAAAAAGTAATAATTATGAGTACGAGTAATAAAGTTTTATTGGCCGAAGATGATATGAATCTTGGAAAAGTATTAACAACATACTTGGAAGCTAAAGGATACCAGGTGAAACATGCTACCAATGGTGAGTCTGCTTATGAGTTATTTTGTACTTCTGAGGTGGATATTTGTATTCTGGATGTTATGATGCCATTAAAAGATGGTTTTACTTTGGCTAAAGAGATTAGGAAGTTGGATAAAAAAGTTCCGATTATTTTTTTGACGGCTAAAAGTTTACCACAAGATATGGTCTATGGATTATCAATTGGTGGTGATGATTATATCACAAAACCTTTTTCTATGGAGGTTTTGTTAGCTCGTATTGAAGCACTGCTGAGGAGAACTTACGGGGATGAAGAGACTGAAACTCAACCTATTCAAATGGGATCGATAACATTTAATGTTGCTCATCAAAGTTTAATTATCAATGGAGAAGAGAAAAAGCTGACAACAAGAGAAACGGAACTCTTGTTGATGTTGATCAATAAAAAGAATGATGTTCTCGATCGCAGGTATGCTTTGAAAAAAATATGGGGGGATGATAGTTACTACAATGCCAGAAGTATGGATGTATACATCACAAAATTAAGGAAGCTGTTTGCTCCAGATCCATCCGTGCAGATTATTAATGTTCACGGTATTGGATTTAAGTTAGTGATGTAATTTATAGACAAATCATTAAAACAACAATATTATAACTTATGGAAAAAACAAAATGTTTAATTATAGGAGGAGGAGTTGCGGGATATACAGCTGCAATTTATGCGACCAGATCCGGATTGGAGCCTGTACTGTATGAAGGGTCACAACCGGGAGGACAGCTTACGATTACTACTGATGTAGAAAACTTTCCGGGTTATCCAAAAGGAGAACAAGGGCCGGTTATTATGGAACAAATTAAAGAACAAGCTCTTAACGTAGGTGCTGATATCAGATCAGGTGAGATAACAGAAGTGGATTTTTCTAACAGACCTTTCCGCTGTGTGGTGGATTATGATCACCAAATTGAAGCTGAAACAGTGATTGTTGCTACCGGAGCAACAGCCAGATGGTTGGGTATTGAGAGTGAGAAAACTTACAGAGGTTTTGGTGTATCAGCCTGCGCAACTTGTGATGGAACTTTTTTCAAAAATAAAGTAGTTGCTGTGATTGGTGGAGGAGATACGGCGTTGGAAGAAGCATCCTACTTGGCTAAACTCTGCTCTAAAGTTTATTTGGTTCACAGAAGAGACCAGTTCAGAGGATCTCAGGCAATGCAAGATAAAGTAAGACAAATGCCTAACATTGAATTGCTCTTAAACTATGTTCCCAAAGAGATATTGGGAGAACAAAAAGGGTTCATTAAGCAAGTCAATGGAATTTTATTAACCAACACTGTGGATCAAAGCGAAAAGAAAGTTGATTTGGACGGCGTATTTATCGCAATTGGCGTGATTCCTATGAGTGATCTCTTTAAAGGTCAGCTGGAATTGGATGAGCAAGGTTATATTAAAACGGACGGAGTTCGCCCATTAACCAATGTTCCGGGCGTTTTTGCAGCCGGAGATATTCAAGATCCAATTTATAGACAAGCAGTTACTGCAGCTGCCTCAGGATGCAAGGCTGCTATCGAAGCTGAAAGATTTTTAAATCAATAAAAATATTGTATAAAATCATGAAAAAACGACACTTTGGGTGTCGTTTTTTTTTGTATATTTGCAGGTTGATTTTTAAAAATTTATTAGAATGAGAATGAGTGATAAAGAGAACGATTTTGAAGTTGAACATTTATACAGTGCGGAGAATATTCAGGTTTTGGAAGGCTTGGAAGCGATTAGAAAAAGACCTGCCATGTATATCGGTGATGTTGGTGAAAGAGGACTGCATCATCTCGTGTATGAAGTAGTAGATAACTCGATTGACGAAGCATTAGCCGGACATTGTGATTATATAAAAGTAATAATTCATAAGGATAATTCTATTACCGTTATAGACAACGGAAGAGGTATTCCTACAGATTTTCACGAAAAAGAACAAAAATCTGCGCTGGAAGTAGTACTGACTGTGCTGCATGCCGGTGGAAAATTTAATAAAGAATCCTACAAAGTGTCCGGAGGATTACATGGTGTCGGGGTTTCATGCGTTAATGCTTTGTCGAGCTCCTTCAAAGCACAAGTATATAGAGAAGGTAAATATTTTATCCAGGAACTGGAACGCGGAACGCCTCTCTATTCCGTTAAAGAGTTAGGAACTACGGATAAAAGAGGAACTGAAATCTGGTTTAAACCGGATGATACGATTTTTGTTACAACAGAATACAAATACTCTATCCTCGCTACAAGATTGAAAGAGCTGGCATTTTTAAATAAAGGAATCAGACTCGATATTGTAGATGAAAGAAGAGTAGATGAAAAAGGTAATTTTGTATCTGATTCATTCTATTCGGAAGAAGGATTAAAGGATTTTATCAAATATCTGGACGGTGGACGTGAGAAAATAATAGATACGCCAATCTACATGGAAGGAGAAAAAGACAATGTTCCTGTAGAATTGGTGATGCAATACAACACCTCCTTTACTGAAAATATTCATACTTATGTGAATAATATCAATACTGTAGAAGGAGGAACACACTTAGCCGGTTTTAGACGTGCTTTGACACGGACTTTGAAGAAGTATGCCGATGACTCCGGTATGCTGGAAAAGTTGGAAAAATCAAAAATTGAGATTTCCGGGGATGACTTTAGAGAGGGATTGACAGCAATTATTTCAGTGAAAGTGCAAGAACCTCAGTTTGAAGGACAAACCAAAACCAAGTTGGGAAATACTGAAGTGATGGGAATTGTGGACCAGATGGTAGGGGAGATGTTGAGAAATTTCCTTGAAGAAAATCCTCGTGATGCGAAGGAGATTGTCAACAAGGTTGTTTTGGCTGCTACGGCACGACATGCTGCAAGGAAAGCACGTGAACTGGTGCAAAGAAAGAATATATTTACTTCGAGCGGATTGCCCGGGAAGCTGTCGGATTGCTCCTCTAAAAATAGCGAAGAATGCGAATTGTATATCGTCGAAGGGGATTCTGCGGGAGGTACCGCAAAACAGGGAAGAGATAGCCGATATCAAGCGATTTTACCACTACGTGGTAAGATTTTGAATGTGGAAAAAGCGATGCAGCACCGTATCTTCGATAGCGAAGAGATTAGAAATATCTATACGGCGTTGGGTGTAACCATCGGTACAGAAGAGGACTCTAAAGCCTTGAACCTCGAGAAGTTACGCTATGGAAAAGTGATTATTATGACGGATGCCGACGTGGACGGAAGCCACATTGCCACTCTGATACTTACATTTTTCTTTAGATATATGAAAGAACTGATTGAGTTAGGTCATGTCTATATTGCAACCCCCCCATTATATTTAATTAAAAAAGGGAAACAGGAAATATATGTGTGGAATGAACAGGAGAGAGATGAGGCGATTAATGAACTGACAGAGGGTGGAAAAAGTGAAACAGGTCTCCATATTCAAAGGTACAAAGGTTTGGGAGAGATGAATGCAGAACAGTTGTGGAGTACAACTATGGATCCCGCAAGGAGAACCTTAAGACAGATTACTATTGACAACGTAACTGAAGCGGATAGGGTATTCTCTATGCTGATGGGTGATGAGGTGCCCCCTCGTCGTGAATTTATTGAACAAAATGCTCAATATGCCAATATTGACTCTTAAAATAATGCTGTTATGAATGATAATTTGGAAATTACTGCAGGGGATAATGAACAAATAGAACAACAGGAACATCCTGAGTTTTCACAATTATTGGAAAAGGAACAGCCTTCGGAAGAGCCTGTGATCCTGCTGAAAAATGTGGATGTTTACCAGAAAAAAATGCTGATTCTTCCTAAAGTGAACATGACTGTTCGAAAAGGAGAGTTGGTTTATTTGATCGGTAAGTCGGGAACGGGAAAATCCTCTATTTTGAAGTTGCTTTTAGCTGATGAAAGAGCAGAAGGAGATGAAGCACGGATTGCGGGATATGATTTGAAAACCATAAAGAAAAAAGAGATTCCCTATTTGAGAAGAAAATTGGGAGTGGTGTTTCAAGATTATAAGTTGCTGTCCGACAAAACCGTTACGGACAATCTGCTGGAAATGTTGAGAGCTACGGGATGGAAGAAAAAGGATGAGATGATGCAACGAATACAAGATGTTCTGGAATCGGTTGACTTGTCCACAAAAGGATTCAAATATCCCCATCAACTTTCGGGAGGTGAACAACAAAGAGTATGTATTGCTCGCGCATTGTTAAATAACCCCGAAGTGATTCTGGCAGATGAACCTACCGGAAACCTGGATCCTATCACTTCACAGGAGATTTTCAAATTGTTCCTCGATATCAATAAAAAAGGAACAACGATTTTGATTGCGACTCACGACTTTATGATGATCGATGAGTTTCCGTCCAGAACATTTTTGATAGAAAATGTCTCATTGATAGATTCAATGGTATAGATATAAATTATTTAGCTATTCAGATAGCTTTTTTAAAATTTTAATATATAAATTTGCAAAACTTTAAATAGAGTAATTAATGAAAAATATTTTAGTTTTAGGTTCGAGTGGTCAAATAGGATCGGAATTGGTACCCGCATTAAGAAAAAGATACGGGAATGATCATGTTGTTGCTTCTGACATTCAGTATCCCCTTAAAACTGATTGGGCTGATGAGGGACCCTCTTGTAAAATTGATGCGACACAAGCAGATCAGATCGCGGAAGTAATCAAAAAATACAATATTGACACAATCTATAATCTGGTAGCTATTTTGTCTGCTACCGCGGAAGCTAAACCATTGTTGGGCTGGAATATAGGAATGGGTGTTTTGATGAACTGCCTGGAGCTTTCAAGAGAGTTTAAAACAGCACTTTTCACTCCCAGTTCTATCGGAGCATTTGGTCCCGAAACCCCCAACGATAAGACCCCACAAGATACCATTCAGCGACCCAAAACCATTTACGGTATTACTAAGGTTGCCGGAGAATTGTTGGGCGACTACTATCACAAACGCTTTGGAGTGGATACCCGTTCCGTGAGATATCCCGGACTAATCTCTAACGTGGCTCTACCCGGCGGAGGAACAACCGATTACGCTGTTGAAATCTACTACGCAGCGATTAAAGATGGGCACTTTACATGTCCCATTAAATCAGATACATACATGGATATGCTCTATATGCCTGATGCGATTGAAGCAGCCATCAACTTAATGGAGATCGATCCGGATCGTTTAATTCACAGAAACTCTTTTAACGTTACCGGTATGAGTGTTTCTCCCGAAATTATTGCAAACGAAATTAAAAAGCATATTCCGGACTTTACAATATCTTATGATATTGATCCGCTAAAACAGAGTATTGCAGAATCGTGGCCTAACAGCTTGGATGACTCCGTGGCAAGAAAAGAATGGGGATGGAATCCAAAGTATGACCTCGAAAGTATGACCAAAGATATGATTCAAGTATTAACAAAAAAATTAAAATAGGAGAAAAATGTACGACAAATTTCAACAATTTTTAAAAGATGAATTAGCCGCTATCGAAGAAGCGGGATTATATAAAAATGAAAGAGTGATCGCTTCACCTCAGGGGGCAGAAATTGTTCTTGAGGATGGAACAAAATTGCTCAACTTCTGTGCTAACAACTATTTGGGTCTGGCTAACAGTCCTGAGTTGATTGCTGCTGCGAAAGAAGCATTGGAAACCCACGGCTACGGTATGGCTTCCGTACGTTTTATCTGTGGAACAGGAGATTTGCATAAAGAGTTGGAACAAAAAATCGCTCACTTCTTCGGCACTGAGGATACCATTCTCTATGCTGCATGTTTTGATGCCAACGGTGGACTCTTTGAGCCGCTTCTTACTGATCAGGATGCGGTGATTTCTGACTCATTGAACCACGCTTCTATTATTGATGGAGTTCGTTTATGTAAAGCAGTTCGTTACCGTTACGCCAATGCGGATATGGAAGATCTTGAAAAACAACTGCAAGCTGCTCAGGCACAACGCTTTAGATTAATTGTTTCTGACGGCGTATTCTCCATGGACGGCAACGTAGCTCCACTCGATAAAATCATGGAGTTAGCAGAGAAATATGACGCTATGGTGATGTTGGATGAGTCTCACTCTGCAGGAGTTGTAGGAAAAACAGGAAGAGGAGTAACAGAATTGTACAATAAAAAAGGACAGGTAGAGATTATCACCGGAACTTTAGGCAAAGCTTTTGGTGGCGCAATCGGTGGATTTACAACCGGTAAGAAAGAGATTATTGACATGCTTCGTCAGCGTTCCAGACCTTACTTGTTCTCCAATTCCATTCCTCCATTGGTAGCTGCAGCAGGAAGCAAGATGATTGACATTATGGAGCAATCCAACTTGTTACAAGATCAATTGCACTATAATACCGAGTATTTTGTTTCTCAAATGCAAGCCGCCGGATTTGACATAAAACCCACACAATCAGCAATTTGCGCAGTGATGTTGTATGATGCTAAATTGTCACAAGAGATGGCAGCACAATTGCAAGAAGAGGGAATCTATGTAACCGGATTCTACTATCCTGTTGTACCTAAAGGACAAGCAAGAATCAGAGTGCAACTTTCCGCAGCACACAAACAAGAGCATTTGGACAAAGCGATCAAGGCTTTTGTGAAAGTCGGAAAAAAATTAGGAATTGTTTCCTAATCAAACAAAAACAAAACGATGAAAACAAATAATTTATTAACCATTGCATTACTGACCTCATTCGCAACCATAAATGGTGTTAGTGATGCCCAAACAACAATGACAACTATGAAACAATACAATGGACAACCGGTTGAGCATATTTTTCAACCCCTACCTTACGCTTATGATGGATTAGAGCCTCATATGGACGCATTAACTGTGGAAATTCACTATGACAGACACCATAGGAATTACTATAATCAGTTCATGAAATTTATTGGAGAAACTCCCTACAAAAATGCCTCGATAGAGTTTATTTTCAGCATTGTTTCCGAGCTGGGCAATCCTGTTCGAAACAATGGCGGTGGGTATTACAATCACGTTCTTTTCTGGGAAGCCTTGGCACCTCAGGAAACCGGCGCACCTTCACCCGAGCTGTTGAAAGCGATTGAGAAAGCATTTGGATCGGTAGATCAATTCTTCGAGCAATTCAACCAAAAAGCGATGACCCAATTCGGCAGTGGCTGGGCTTGGTTAATTGTAGATGAGAAGGGAGAATTGCAAGTAACTCAAACTCCCAACCAGGACAATCCTCTGATGGATATTGCCCAGGTGAAAGGAATTCCTCTTTTCAACATCGACGTATGGGAGCATGCTTACTACTTAATGTACCAAAACAAAAGAGCTGATTTTGTTCAAAACTACAGAAAAATGATCAATTGGAATGTAGTGAATGAAAGATACGCCAACGCAATGAAGAAATAATTTTTTCTTTATTATTATGAAATAAAAATAAAAGGGGGGCAGAACATTCGCCCCTCTTTTGCTATTTTATTTCCCCACTCGGCAAAGGGCAGGGACAAGCCCTGCCCCTACAATCGCGGTTAATAAAAATTTCTGATTTATAATTTCATGATTATCAAACATTTGTTGTGATTTTAATGTATTGCATAATAACATCATGGAGACAGGGCATGCCCTGTCTCTACGACCATTTTTACAGCCATATTCATTGTTTATATTGATTGTTCCCCTCCTTTGGCAGGCTGTGTAAAAATAACAATTTTATTAATTTTTGATTTTTTCATCAATCATTGATATTTTGATTGATATTTTTATAAAATATTAAATAGAAAAATTCAG
>JGI24709J26583_10002727_pt1 | contig 14320 bp, 9 predicted proteins | sample BioPla2DNA1_FD_26583 | JGI IMG/M metagenome (IMG submission 26583) | reverse complement strand
TATTTTATCTTTCTCGTTTAAATAAAGCGAAAGATTTTTAAATTCTAAGAAGTAAATTGAAGCAAAGAATATTAATGCAGATGAAAACCCAGTAATTAATAATTTATCTCTAGTTTCTTTTTTTATTTCTTTAAAATTTACAATTAGTAAATAAAAGAAAAGAGTGGTCGGACCAAAACCATAATGAAATATAATTTCATACTGATGGCGGTGGCTTGACATTAAACAAATTATCAAAAGGGGGATATATAATATTAGTTGTCTTTTCTTTTTTAAAGAAAGAGGTATTAAGCCTAGAGGTACTAGTATATATACCAAATACACAAACCTTTCATAGTCAGAAATTACCTTTAATAGATATCCAGGATTCTTAATAACATTAATTACTAATTTTATTAAAGAATCATGCTCATCTATAAAAAATGAATAACGATAATTCATAACTCCATCACCAAAATGTCGCAGAAATAATATAACGGTAAAAAAGTAAATTAAACCACCAAAAATTAAACCAAGTCCAATTTTTCTTTTATCTTTAAAAAACATATAATAAAGTCCGATTATGACAACAAATATTGGAGCATCTTCCTTAACAAAACAAGTTAAGAATGCAAAGACAATAGTCATCTTATAATTATTTTTTTCTATATAATATAAAAGCCACAGTATTAAAGGTACTAAAAAATTATTTTCATGAAAATAATACAGATTTCCCCCAATTATTGAAGGATGAAAAATAAATATTAAACCAATTATAACTGTATAAAAATTATTTAATTTATAATGCTTACATAATTTATAAAGAGGTATTAAACCAAGTGCCACAAGAACTCCCTGCATTACTAAAAGTGTAATCGGACTTGGAAATATATAATAAATAGGTAATATTAAATAAAGAATTGGCGAGAAATGAATATGAAGCTGGGTAGTAACATAATCCCTTACTGATGTCGCATAAGATATACCCGTTTTAGTCATATTATAATAAACTTGTGAAAAGATACCGAAATCAAAGTTAGTACTTAAAAACCTTAAATAATTAAGTATTAATGTATATGAAATAAAAGAAATAAAAAGCAGACCAAAGATTATATATAGTATCTTGGTTTTTTTATCACTTATTTTAAAGTCAATCTTTGGATAATATTTAAAAACTATAAAAGACATTATTAATATAGAAGCTAATGAAAAATAAAAGTTTTCATATTTAGTATTAATTACAAACAAAAACATAAGTGTTAAACCGATCATTAAAAATGGTTCTATTTTTAAATATTTTTTATTTTTGCTATATTTCATTAATACTAAAAAAGAAGTTATAATTATTATTAATGTTTTTCCTAAACTAATATGATCAGCAAAATGTTTATCATTAAAATTAAATTCTGTAAATATTATATTAAAAATAGAAGCAATCGCAAAACCTATAAATAACTTTCTTCCTATTGATTCTATGCTAAAATCTAACTTTTTCAAAAGGGCACCTCTTTTACTCTACCTATCAAAAGTATATCATTTATTAAGAATAAAAAAAAGCATTACACAAATGCTTTCTCAATATCTTCATAAGTTTCATAATACTTAGAAATTTTCCCATTTTTAATTAAAAATAAACCAACATCTTTAATTTGAACATCTTCTAAACTTTTAGGTTTAGTATTAGATTCATCACTTAGATATTTTTTATTAAATCCAATTCCAAGATTTACTTCATAGATAGGTAGTGCTCCTTCTTTATTAAAATATCTTTTATAAAGAGTTTCAAACATAGAAGTTTCTTCATTAGTTTTATCATAAGCAATAACAAAATACTCTTCATCTGGTAAATCAAGCATTGTTCCCATTAGTATTTCAGTATAACTAATAGTTTCTTCTACCTCTTCTACTTCTTCTTTTTTATTTAATATTTTTTCGGTAAAAAAATAAAGACCGACTGTTACAAGTATTATTACTAGTGTAATAATAAGTAAAGTTTTAATTTCTTCACTTGTATTTTTTTCCATAAAACATCACCCTTAAATAAGATTTTATCACATGATAAAAAAAGAAGCAATTATTTTTTATCAATAACTGCTTCTTAAATATTACTCCACAATATTTCTTAATTATACAAACTAAGTTTCATATCGAGGTAATAATGTGCAATAAGTAATACTTGTATGCACACTACTATTTTGTGTTAAAAGTTAGTTTTAATTGAACCAGTTTTTTCCATTTCTTTATTCTCTCCAAGAGAATTTAAACTCATACCAATAACAAATATATAAGATAAGAAATAAATCCAAAGCATTAGAATTGCTATATTAGAAAGACCACCATATAATAGATCATACCTACTAAAGTTTGTTGTTAAAAATCTATAAAACATTGTTACAAGTACCCATCCTATTGTAGTAAAGGCAGCTCCTAAATTAACCTTAGAAGAAGGAAGGGGTTTATCTGGAGATATTGTATAAATAACTTTAATAATCATAAACATAATAAGCCAAGAAATTGGTCCTTGAATTATCTTATATAGAGGTGCTATTACAGAAGTTATATTAAAATAATCAAGAGCTGATATAATTCTCTCTCCATAAGCGGGAACAAGCATTACAAATAATACTAGGATAACAATCGCAATTGTTAAAACAATTGCTTTAAGTCTTCTTCTCCACCAAGAAGATTGTTTTATATTATATATTTCATTACTAACAAAAATTATCGAATCAGCCCCACTAGATGCTATGTAGAAAATATTAATGAATAAGATTAAAACTGTTATATCTACTTTATCACCACTAATAATTGGCATAACCATCTTTGCTACATCAGATGAAAAATTAACTTCAATTGCTCTTCCGATTGTATCAATAGAAATACCAAATATATTAGCCCCGTACACTATTAATGTTATAACCGGTACTAATGATAAAATAACAAAGAAAGCTATCTGCCCAGGCAAAATAGCTGTCTCTGGAAGTTTTATAATACTCCAAATATCTTTTATAAATCTCTTTAACTTTTTTATCATTTGTTAGCCTCAAGATTCTCTTTGTTATCTCTCATTAATATACTTGCTTCATTAATCGCATCATCTATTAATTTTAAATCATCTTCAATCATACTAAATCCAAATGCAGCACCATATTCATAAGGAAGTTCTTTAAATTCCTTATTTAATTTCTTTATATAATTTAAAACTTGTTTTTCACTATAACCAACTAAATAAACCATAAACTCATTTCCATCGGTTCTGATAATCTCTGAGTTGTCTAATTGAGTCTTAATTAAACTATTAGCAGCTGATTTAATTTGTTTATCTCCCTCATCATGTCCAAAGGTATCATTTAAGTATTTAACATTATTTAAATCAATAATTATAACTGCTTGAGGATATATTGTATTTAAATTCCAAGAGTCTTTCTTTTCATTTAAGTAGTTTCTATTTTTAAGTGATGTTAAAACATCAACAAATTTTAATTTTTCATCTTTTTTAATCTTAGTATTAAGTTTTAATTTATTTTTAGTAAAATAAAGTATAAAACCAAATAATAATAAACCAGTTATTAAAAGTAAGGTATATTTAGCAATACCAGAGATAATATTACCACTTTTAGCAGTCTCTTTATAACTGATAATTCCTCTACTTATCATTTCTTTATCATCAAGTAAATTAGCATATACTTTAAATAATTTATAAAAAGCATCGGTATTATTAATATATCTAAATGAATAGTTATCATTAGTATATCCAGTTAGATTTACTTTATAATTTTTAATGTTTTTATTAACATAATAATTATAAAATTCTGAATCCACTACAATTACTTCTCCTTTTTTAGAAGCTTTAAATAATTCTTTTTCACTAGAGTAAGTATTTACTTTAATTCCTGGAATCTTATGTATATAACCATGTAATTTAGTGTTTTCTATAACTCCCACATTTGAAAGTTGAGTAATACTACTAATAACAAGGTTATCCTTAAGGGGACTAATAACATAATATTTATTATTTAAATTTGTATAAATATCAAAATGGTCTAACTTTAGATTATTATTATCAAATATTAAATCAACACTACGGTCATTAAAGTTTTTAACTAAACGCTCTACATTATTAAATTTATTAAAAACAAACTCAGCACCACTTAATTTAGAAAATTCTTCTAAATAAGAAAGAGCTATCCCTCCATAGTTAGAACTCGCCATTGTTTCATAGGGACTACTGAAAACCAAACCATATTCATAATCACGGTTAGTTAAAGTGTCGACTTCGGCTTGAGTTAAACCTAATTTATCTATAAATAAATTAAGCAGATTACTATATAAAGATTCTTCATATTCATTATTAATCCAGTAATTATAATGTTTTTCAACAATACCATTAAAAACATCACTAGATCCTAATCTAATAAAATAGTTAATAAGTAAGTCACTTAAATGATAGACTACTTTATAACCACGATGTGCTATGTCTCCCACAAGCTCATTTTTAGGTCCGATTATATATTTAACTTCACCGGTTTCAAAAGCACTTATCATATCTTCATAGGTATCAAAAGTATGGTAAGTCATTTGAGTATTATAACTTGGTGTAATCCTAGAAAGAGTTTTAGAAGTAAGTCCAATCGTACTACCACTTATATCACTAAAAGAAGTGATAACATCTTCATTTTTACCTACTACAACATAATAATCTTGATAAATAAGTAGGTCTTCATCACTCATATTTTCACTTAAATAAAACCCAAGTTCATTTTTAACATCACTGCTATCATCTATAAGTTTATTAAAGGTAACTTCATAACTTTCTTCAAAACTTGTTAAAAACTCGAAGAAAACTCCCTCTCCATCATAACCAAATATATTAAGTTTATTAGGCATATTAATATTAATTAAATTTGTTTTATTATCAGCTATCCATTTTTGCTCTGCTATACTTAATCTATTTTCATCATGAAAATATCTTTTGTAAATAAATACTGATAATATTAGTACTAATACTACTATTACAATAGTAATTATTACTTTTTTTAAATTTTTCATTGTTTCTCCCTACTCAGCGTGATTAGTCCATGAAATTATTGTATTATCACTTTTTTTATAACCCATAATAGGAAAAGGTGTGTCTTCACTATCTTCTGCCATATCAATCGCAAAAGATATATCATAGACATTCTTTTGATCTTCTTCTATCTTATCTAAAGTACCAATTGCTATATTTTTAGAAGCACTTATCTTAGGTTCATTAATATAAAAATTAATATATAAGATTTTACCTTTAATTCTTAAAGAAGCACGGTCAACATTTTCATGCTCTTCAATAAAATCTTTAATCTCTTTAATCTGATCATCAGTAATCTTTACAGTTTCAAGACCATTTAATCTATCCCCATAAACACTACCACTACTTTGATTAAAGAAAGAATAAACCAAAACTCCTAGCATTAAAGCAACACAAAAAATAGAAATTGCCATTAAAATAACAAAAACTCGATTAGATTTATAAAACTCTTTAAACTTTTTCATTTGCCACCTCTTAAGTAAATTTATTATACTATATAACTTTTTATAATTCAATTTTACAAATGTCGATTTATTTGTAAAAATTGTAATCGCTTATTTTATTGATACGAGCATATATCCAATAGATGTTTACAAACTTATAATTTAGAATATTTTCTCTATACACAATTAAATGGAAGCCCGCTGTCCATTATTTTTGCAGGAGGCTCTTGCAAAATTATCTATTCACTTTTATCTTCTAATACCGTTTCTAGCTCTCTATTTAAATATTTAGGTAATTCTTCTAAATATTTGTATTCTGCAACAGTTATTGGGCTATTTAAATTTTTTAATGAATATTCAGCACTTAATCGTTTTTTCTCTTTACATAGCAGTATTCCAGTAGTTGGATTATCTTCTTCTTTTTTATTTGCTCAAGAAATAAGACCTGTTTATGTTTGGAAAAACCTTAGTATAAATGTTCACTTTCTTTCTTGTTTTGTATCATTAATAATATTATTAGAAAAAAATATATAATTTTATCAAAAATCACTACAAAATAANAACGTTGTGAGTCTTTTATAATCAGGCTTACAACATTTTAGCTGTCAAACAAAAGTTATTAAAACAAATAAATGAAAAAGGATAACTTTATAAGTTTTCTTTGTAGTACTCTAGCATATCTCTTTCTTCATTTAAAGTTGTTTTATCTCCGTGTCCTGGATAAATTATTAAATCGTCATAGCTTAGAATGTTTTCGATGCTTATTTTCATATCTTCGTTGTTTCCGCCTAAATCAGTTCTTCCAATTGTGCCCTTAAAGATAAAGTCTCCTGAGAATAATATATTTTCAAATAAGAAACTTATCGAATCATTTGTATGACCTTTTGTTTTAATGACTTCAAATTTAAAGTTATCTATTTTATTTAATCCTTCTTTTAAGTTATCTAAGTTATATATAGGTACTTCTTTAAAATAAGGAAGTGCCCCTATGTGGTCATCATGATTATGAGTTATTAGGATTCCGATAATATTACCATCTACTTCTTTTATTATTTTTTCATAATCAGAGCCCGGATCGATTATTAGATTATTATTATCTTTATTTAATATATAACAGTTTGTTTCTAGAAAACCTACTTTAACTACTTTTATCTTCATTATTAATCATCTCTTCTATTTTATCTTCATCCCATATGGTTATATTTAACTCTATAGCTTTATCATATTTTAAACCTGGATCTGTACCTACAATAACAACATCAGTATTTTTAGATACACTACTAGAATATGTTCCCCCACTGTTTTCAATGAACTTTTGAATATCTGATCTACTAAAGTTTTCAAATGATCCTGTTATAACAAATCTTTTGTTTTCAAATTCTTCATTTAAATTTATAGTATCTCCTATATATTTAGTATTTAATCCCTTTTCTTTTAAATTATTTATTAATTTAATATTATTTTCATCACTAAAATATCCTTTTAAGTTGTTTGAAAGTATTTCTCCTATATCAGGGAGGTTTATTTCTTCATTAATAGATACTTCAATTAAATTATCAATATTATTATATTTTTTAGCAAGAGTCTTAGCAGTTTTTTCGCCTATTCCTTTAATCCCTAAACCAACTAGAAGATTTTCTAAAGAGTTTTCTTTTGATTTTTCAATATTATCAAGAAGTTTACTAATACTTTTTTCACCAAAACCATCTAATAAAATTAGTTTTTGTTTATGATTTTTTAAATCATAAATATCATTTATTTCTTTTAATAATTTTAAATTATAAAACTCCTCAATTATTCTTTCTCCAAGTCCTTCTATATCCATAGCAACTTTACTAGCAAAGTGAATTAGTGATTCAATTTTAACTCCAGCACACTGTATATTAGGACAATAAAGATCGATTTTACTATTTGTTTCTTTTAATTTAAAAGAACAAATAGGACACTCTTCTATCATAATAAATTCTTTTTCTTTACCAGTTCTTTTTTCTTTTAAAGATCTTACTACTTCAGGAATAACATCTCCTGCTTTACGAATTATTATTGAGTCTCCTATTTTTAAATCTTTTTCTCTAATAAAAGATTCATTATGAAGAGTTGCTTTTCTAATGGTGGAACCCATTAATTTAACTGGGTTAAATGAAGCATTAGGAGTTATAATACCAGTTCTTCCAACAGTAAAGAAGATATCATTTAATACTGTTTCGGCTTCTTCTGCTGGGAACTTATAGGCAATAGCCCACTTTGGGCTTCTTGCTGTGCTACCTAGTTCTTTTTGCATAGAAATACTATCTACTTTAATTACTACTCCATCTATTTCATAGGGAAGAGTATGTCTTTTATCTTGCCACTCTTTTACAAAGTTTATTACTTCATTTATATTATCAGTTATTTTAATATATGGATTAGTAACTAAACCTAAACTTTTTAAATATAAAATAGTTTCATAGTGAGATTCTAAATCAATATTTGGAGCATGNTAGAAAAATCCAGATAGATTTCTTGATTTAGCAATATTACTATCTAGTTGTCTTACACTTCCAGCAGCAGCATTCCTCGGATTTTGAAATAAACTTTCACCATTTTTTTCTCTTTCTTCATTTAATTTATTAAAGCTATCAAGAGGCATAAATACTTCTCCTCTTACTTCCAAGTCAANTTCTTTATTTAATTTAAGTGGAATTGATTTAATTGTTTTAACATTATGAGTAATATTTTCGCCAATAAAACCATTCCCTCTAGTAGCAGCTGTTTTCAAGATACCTTTTTCATAAGTAAGCGATACTGATAATCCATCTATTTTAAGTTCACATACATATTTAGGATTTTTAAATTCTTTTCTTATTCTTTTGTCAAAGCTTCTTATTTCTTCTTCATTAAATACATTTGAAAGACTCATTAAAGGAATTTCATGAGTTACTTTTTCAAACTCATCAATAATCTCTCCACCTATCTTTTGACTTGGAGAATCTATTCTTTTTAGATTTGGATGTTTATTTTCAATCTCAATTAACTCTGCCATCCAGTTATCCCAGGTTTGATCATCCACACTTGGATTATCAAGAACATAGTATTCATAGTTTGCTTTACTTATTAAATTGATAAGTTCATTATATCTTTTTTCCATAATCTCCCTACTTTATTATTTTAATACTTTTATGATTTTTCATTAGTTTTTTTATTCCGCTTTTAAAAGCGACATTAATAATTTTACCATCAACTTTTGTTACAACGCCGAATCCGTGAATATCATGAGATATTGTTGTTCCGACTTTGATGTCTTCATTATCACCGACATAAACCTCATCAACATTAAACATTTGATTAGACTTAGCTGTTGTATTTCTCTCTAGTCTATCTTCATTTATCTCGGATATAAATCTTGATGGTATATTAGAGTCTACTCTACCATATAGCATTCTTCTTCTAGCATTGGTTAAATATAATCTTTCTTTTGCTCTGGTTATACCAACATAACAAAGTCTTCTTTCTTCTTCAATGTTTCCCTCATCTATCGACATATTATGAGGAAAGATTCCTTCTTCCATACCTGCAATAAAGACTGCTCTAAATTCAAGTCCCTTAGCACTATGTAAGGTCATCATTGATACTTCATCGCCATCACTTTGGTGATTAGACACATCACTAATTAGTGATATTTCTTCTAAAAAATCACCAAGTGAAACAGATCCTGTTCTTTCTTCAAAATCTTTGGTAATACTTTTAAATTCATATAGGTTATCTAATCTAAGATCACTTTCCATTGTCTTATTATTTATTAAATCATCTTTCATACCTGATAAATCTAATACTTCATCAATGAGTTCAGTTAAACTTAAACTTTCACTTTTTTCTTTTAAAGAAAGAATTATGTTTTTAAATTCTAATTCTTTTCTAGTATTTAAACTATCAAATAAAGAAATGTTTTCTTTACTACTTATCTTTTCTAGGTTTTCTATTGCGACATTACCAATTCCTCTTTTAGGAACATTAATAACTCTTCTAAGTGCTATTTCATCATCATGATTGTAGATAAGTCTTAAGTATGAAATAAGGTCTTTAATCTCTTTTCGATCAATAAAATAATAACTTCCAAAAACTTTATAAGGAATACCTTTTCCTAAAAAGACTTCTTCAATTACTCTAGACAGGGCATTAGTACGATATAAAACTGCTATATCTTCGTATTTAAAACCATCCTTAAGTAATTTATTAATCTCATCTATTATTAAAGCAACTTCATGCTTTTCATCATAACTTCTTAAATATTTAATTTTAACTCCAGCATTATTATTAGAATATAACTTTAAATCTTTTCTTTCTTTATTATGTTTAATAACTTCATTAGCAGCATCTAAAATCATATTAGTACTACGGTAATTTTGTTCAAGTTTTACTACCTTTACACCTTTAAAATCATTTTCAAAATTAATAATATTACGATAATCGGCTTGCCTAAACGCATAGATACTTTGATTCATGTCTCCAACTACAAAAATGTTTTTATGTTTAAAACTTAAAAGAACTGATAATTTATATTGGACTGGATTAGTATCTTGATACTCATCTATTAATATATATTTATATCTTTCTTGATATTTTTCTAAGATATCTTTTCTTCTTATAAATAACTCGACTGGATATAATAATAAATCATCAAAATCAACACAAAAACTACTTTTTAAAATATCATTATACTTTTCATATACTTCAACTACTACTTTATCAAGAGGAGTATTAAAAAACTTATCAAGCTCACTTTTACCTAGCATTTGATTTTTAATCATGCTTATTTTATTTCTTATATAATAGGGACTATAAAATTTAGGGTCAAGATTCTTATCTTTTAGTATTTTTTTAATAATTGATAAAGTATCACTTTCATCAATAATACTAAAAGAACTAGTTAGATTAAATTCTTCGTGATTCTCTCTAATTATTCTAACGCCAAGTGAGTGAAATGTTCCGATAAATGAATCTACTTCACCTACCATATTATAGACTCTTTCTCTCATTTCCTTAGCAGCTTTATTAGTAAAAGTAATTGCTAGTATATTATAAGGATCTACTCCCTCATTAATTAAATTAACAATTCTAGTAGTTAAGACCTTAGTCTTACCTGAGCCTGCTCCAGCCATAACAAGAAGGGGACCATCAANATGNANNACCGCTTCTTTTTGTTCTTTGTTTAAGTTTTTTAAATAGTCCATAATATCCTTCTTTCTTATAACTTTAGTATATCATTTTTATCCAAGAGAAAAAAGACTTTCAAAGTCTTTTTACAAATAAATGTACGGTTTATTTTATTATCCCTTTTGCATTTAACTTAGCATTTAGTTTTTCATACACAAATGGCTTTTCATAATAATCTTTTTCTTCAATATTATTTTTATTAATATGAATATTTAAATACTTAGCATTACTAGGAGTAATAACCTCATACTTTGATAATCTATTAATTATATTTTTATAACTTACTTTATAGTTAGTGCTAAATATTTCAAGTTCCTTAAAATCAATTTTTACTCTCTTTTCATCAAACTCACTAATTATTCCATCCCTTGGAATAAGAAGAGATAAAGCAAACTCAGTAGTTAACTCATCTTTATTACCTTGATTAATTATTAATAACTCACCTAAGTACTTAGCAATACTAAATCTTTGATCATATCCAGTACTTTCTTCTAAAACNACTATAACNGGNACATTATTAATAATTTCATAAAACCCAATAAAATCTTCAGTATCTTTATTTCTTGGTAAAGTAATAATCATCATTTCATTTTTTTCAAGTAAATAAACTAAATTAGATATAGGATCTTTAACAGGNANNGTAAAAAATATTCTTAATTTAGTAGCTAAACTTTCTGCTTCATGAATAGTACTAATCATATGTACACCAAATTTATTTTGAAAAGTAATTTCAGATAACTTTAATAATTCAAAATAAGAATTAATTTTATCTTCTATAATATATTTAATCTTTTCTTCTTTAACATTAGATATATTACTTTTACATTTAAAATTAGTAAACTTGATATCAAGATTATTCTCTAAATTAAGAAGCTCATCTAAAGTAGTATTATAAATCTGAGCAAAGTCTTCAAGTCTTTCAAGTGATGCTTTCATTTGATTTTTTTCATATTTAAATATAGCAGTAGAAGATATACCTAGTCTTTTTCCTGCTTCATTAAGTGAACAACCTGATTTCATTCTAGCAATCTTTAAATTATCACCAATAGTTCTTTTCATAACACACTCCGTTAACATATGTATAAATATATTCTACAACATTAACTAAAAAAAGTAAAGTTTTAAACTTTACTTTTGATTTTTCAACTATCTCTTACTGTAGCATTTAACTTTGTTTCTACTTCAGTTATTATTTTATTAAATATATCAAGAACTTCTTTTTCAGTTAGAGTTCTGGTATTATCACTAAAGGTTAGAGTGTATGCTATTGATTTTTTAGCTTTATCAACATTTTCTCCAACATATATATCAAATACATCTATATTTGTAAGTAGTGGTTTTCCAGTCTTTTCTATTATCTTAACTATTTCTTCTGATTTTAAGTCTTTATCTACAACAAAAGCAACATCTTTAGTAATAGAAGGGTATATTGATATTTCTTTAAATTTAATTCCTCTTACCTTCTGTTTAAATACTTTATCTAAATTTAAATTAATTATATATACTTCATCTTCATTTATATCAGGGTTAATTTGTCCAAAGTAACCAATAGATTCATTTCCTATTTTTATACTTGCACTTCTTCCTGGATGCATATCTTTTAAATTATCTTCACTTAAGGAATATCTATTATTTAATCCTGTATAATTTAATATATTTTCAAGTATTCCTTTAGTTAAGTAAAAGTCTGTTTTTGTATTTATATTTTGCCATAGGTTTTCTAGTTGTTTACCCGAAAGGAGTATTGTTAAATATGATTCTTCAATAAAGTTATTATTTTCTTTATAATAAATAGATCCTATTTCAAATATATTTATATTATCAATATTTCTTGCTTTATTATAATTATAAACATTAATTAAAGATGGTACTAAACTAGTTCTCATAATTGATTTATCTTTACTTATAGGTTTTAGTGTTTTTACTAGTTCTCTTTTTTCATTATTAAATAAATTAATTTCTTTTTCACTTACTAGAGAATAAGTTATTACTTCATTTAAACCAAATGATTTTAATCTATTTTTTAAATCTTTTATTTTATTATTACCTTTTCCTTGTTTTAAAGAAAGTTTTGGAAGAGTACTAGGTACATTATCATAACCTATAATTCTACCTATTTCTTCAATTAGATCTTCTTCTAAGCTTAAATCTAATCTTCTTTCAGGAATATCTACTAAAATATGATTATTATCTATTATATAAGTAAACTTTAATTTATCAAATACTTTAGTAATTTCATCAAGACTTAAGTTTATTCCTAGTAGGTTATTTACTTTGTTTATGTTTAAATTAATTTTAATATTTCTTTTTTCTTTTACATTATGTTTTAAAGAGCCTTTAAGTACTTTACCACCGGCATATTTACTTAGTAAGTATGCCGCTCTTTTTATGGCGAAATCTATCATTTCTAAGTTAATACCTTTTTCAAANCTAAGGCTTGCCTCACTTCTTAAAACTCTTTTAGAAGTGTTTCTTATATTAGTACTATTGAAGTGAGCTGATTCAATTAAGATGTTTTTAGTGCTAGTAGTAACTTCAGTACTTAAGTCACCCATTACACCTGCAAGTGCAACAGGATTTTTTCCATCAGTTATTACGATATCATCTTTATTTAAAGTTCTTTCTTTATTATCTAAAGTAATTATTTTTTCATTATCATTTGCCATTCTTACTATAATTTCTTTACCTATTTTATCAGCATCAAAGAAATGTAGTGGCTGACCTGTTTCAAGCATTACATAGTTACTTATATCAACAACATTATTAATCGGTCTTATTCCACTTGATATCAGTCTGTTTTTTATAAATGATGGACTTTCTTTTATTACTATGTTATTAACTCTTTTTAAAAGATAGGATTCACTGTTTTTGGTTTCAACTTTTAAAGAATGATAATCTTCTATATTTATGTTTTCTTCTGTTAAATTAATATCTGGATATTTAACATCTAAATCATAGATAGCACCCACTTCATAAGCCATACCAATTATACTAAGTAAATCACTTCGGTCTGCCGTTAGTTCAAAGTCAATTATTTCATCATCTAAATCTAGATAGGTAAAAGGATCACTTCCTAATGGTGCATCTTCTGATAATACATGAATCCCATTTATATCTTCTTCTTTTAAATACTTCTTATCTATTCCTAGTTCATTTAAAGAACAGATCATTCCATTAGAGCTTACTCCTCTTATGGTTGTTTCTTTTATTAAGAAATCACCTGGAAGAGTTGCTCCTACTTTAGCAACAATAACCTTTTGATTTTTATCTACATTTGGTGCTCCACAAACTATTTGTAGAGTTTCATCACCTACATCAACTGTGCAGATGCTTAAGTGATCAGAGTCTGGATGTTTTATTTTTTCAAGTACTTTTCCAATTACCAGATTTTTAATGTTACCTAGGGTTTTTATACTTTCATATTCATTACCTGCAAGAAGCATCTTATCAGCAATTTCTTTAGTACTAATATTACTTATGTCTATATAATCATTTAAGAATTTTTTACTTACTTTCATAGGTCCTCCATTCTATCAAATATTGATAAAAATTTTATATTATTTGTATAAAAGTGTCTTATATCAGTAATGCCATATTTAAGCATTGCAATTCGCTCTGCTCCCATTCCAAAGGCAAA
>JGI24709J26583_10002726_pt1 | contig 14323 bp, 7 predicted proteins | sample BioPla2DNA1_FD_26583 | JGI IMG/M metagenome (IMG submission 26583) | reverse complement strand
CATGTCATAAGGGATAAGGCCTGTGAGCACAGCTTCAATTCCGTTTATATTAACTGTTTGAATGTCCTCGATGGTATCAATTCTCACCACGGCGTCATCCCCAATATAGTGCTGGTAAACGTAAAATTCTGCATAGCGCGGTATATACCCGCTCAGCGTATTGCGCGCCACAGTGAACAGCCAAGTCCTGATGTCACCCTTTCGCTCATCGAACTGCCCACTTTTATCAAGAACCTTGACAAATACGTCGTTGACCAGATCCATTGAGGCATCCCTGTCTCCTGTGCTGTAATAGAAGAAGTTGTACACCGATGGGGCATACTCCGAATACAGGAACAGTATATCCTCACGGCTCAATTCAAAGCCCTTTGCTTCCTGCAAGGCTGGGTTGTTTTCTTCAGCATTCTTCACGGCAAACCGATAGATTTGTCCGCCTTCAACTGTTTCCATATTCACAAGTGCATCACACCCTAACTTAACTTCCATTTCTACTGGCCAGACTTTTTCAGGCCTGTGGGCATCAAGGTTGACGCTCCAAATTGTATATGATAAGTTATTTNTAACCTGTGGTACGCTCGGCGGGCAGGTTATGCACATATCAACCGTGTCTGTTTCATCTTTTCTTTAGGAGGGCTTTTTTGAACATGAGGCCAAGGAAAAGGGCAGCCTTTACGCTCTTGCTGGTGAGCATTTTCATCATGGCTTGCGCAACCACTGCCAGGTGTGAGGAAACCCTGCCAGACAGTACATATCAGGAGACCTATGACGAATTCCAGGTTGATTCCGGTCTTCCGGAGGAAGAGATAGCTGAGCCTGAATACCCCAGAGGAAGGGTAATTGCGGTATTGGATCAAACCCAGGAGGAAACCGAGTTTTCTGGGGGGAACTTCAACACCAGCATTCAGATGCTGGAGGTTCTCATTTTAAACGGCGCCCACACCGGTAAAACAGTTCAGGCACAATATATGCTGAACTACGGCTTCAGCGACAAATATGAATATACGCGCCTGTCCAAGGGAGACGAGGTGCTTCTTTANCTTCAGGAGAATGAGCAGGGTGTTATCGAAATAGCCTATGTGGCAGAGATTGTGAGGGACAAATACCTTCTTTACCTGGTCATCGGATTTATGCTGGCCCTGCTTGCTGTAGGAAGACTCAAAGGATTAAAGGCTATCATTTCCTTGATACTTACTGCGCTGGCCGTTATTTATATACTGATTCCAGCCATACTAAATGGATGGGATCCAGTTAAAATCTCGGTTTTGATGTGTATTTTGATCATTGCCGTCACCTTGCTGATCATCAGCGGATTCAATAAGAAAACCCTCTCCGCCATTATCGGTACTGCAGGCGGGGTTCTCATCGCAGGGATCATCGCTCTGATTGTGGGATCGGCGGCCAAGCTTACCGGGTTTGGGGATGATGAGTCACAGATGCTCATGTATATACCACAGAACATAACCTTCGATTTCAGAGGTCTGCTGTTTGCCGGAATCCTTATCGGTACCATGGGAGCTACCATGGACGTGGGGATGTCCATCGCATCGGCGATGCACGAGATTAAGGAGAACAGCCCGAATATCAAGACATCAGCTCTGTTCAAGGCGGGTATGAATGTGGGAAGGGATGCCATGGCCACCATGTCCAACACCTTGATTCTTGCCTATGCCGGCGGCTCTCTTCACCTGATGCTGCTATTAATGGCCTATGAAACGCCCTTTACGCATATCATAAACTGGGACATGATTGCATCCGAGGTTCTGCGATCCATTGCCGGTAGTATCGGCATCATCTTTGCCATTCCCATAACTGCTCTGGCTTCGGTGCTGATTGAAAAGTATGAGAAGAAGGATCCCCGCTTTTATGGAAGAAGCTACCGATACTAAGCCCGGGTTATGCTGCCCGGCATGCATAGAATAGAAGGTTGATCCAAAACCGTGTATTTTGTTTTCGGTGGGAGTGATGGCTATGATCGGCCTCGCACTTGAGGGTGGGGGAGCCAGGGGTGCTTTCCACATGGGTGTCATAAAGGCCTTTCTTGAGGAAGGCTATGAGATTGGCGGCGTTACAGGTACTTCTATAGGAGCCCTTAACGGTGCCATTCTGGTTCAGGGATCCTTCGAGGAGGGTTACAGAACCTGGGAGAACCTTACCCCATCCGAGTTGTTTGATATAGATGATGAGGAATATCAGCGGCTTGTCAACCGTAGTTTAGATAAAAAAGCCGCCCTTCAGCTTGCTGCCAGGATCAGCAGGATTATCAAAAACAGAGGTGTGGATACCAGCAAACTGAAGCAGTTCTTGCAGGGCCTTATCCATGAAGAAAAAATCCGCCAATCACCGATGGATTTTGGTCTGGTCACCATCTCCTTAACCGGGTTGAAACCCCTGGAGCTTTATAAGGAAGATATTCCAGAAGGGAAGATGATTGACTACCTTATCGCCAGTGCCAACTTTCCAGGGTTTAAGCTCAAGGAGATAGAGGATAATTATTATATCGACGGAGGGCTGTATGATAACTGCCCCATCAATCTTCTCGCCCGAAAAGGGTATGAGGAGATTTATGCCATCCGAACGCTGGGACCAGGGTTTTTTAGGGAAGCTAAGTACCCCGGGGTCAAGGTTACCCACATACTGCCTTCTGAAAATCTGGGCAAGATCTTTGATTTCAGTCAGGATCTGATCAGGCGTAATTTGAAAATGGGGTATTATGACGGCTTAAGGATCATCAGGGGGCTCAAGGGCATCAAGTACTGTATCAAGCCTGTGAAGGAAGAACTGATACTTCGTGCCCTCTACCGGCTAACCGATCAGCAGGTCAACCATCTTGGCAGGCTTTTTGGACTAGGTCAGGCCGAATCCGGATGTATGCTGACTGATAAGATAATGCCTGAAATAGGGAACAAGCTGAGGTTAAAGAAAGAAGCAGATCTACAGGACATCTTTGTAGGTCTGTTGGAACGGTTGGCGGAAGAGCAGGGGATAAATAAGTATCAAATCTACGAGATGAACGATTTTCTCACAGCCATCAGGGCAGGGAAGATGCCGGAAACGCCAGATGCCTTAAGTATTACCACTTCCATAAAAAACATAATAATAGAGAGTCTGTCAAGCAGGCACAGACTTTTAAGGGCAGGACAGATTATAGCCGAAAGTATAAAGTCGGTTTAGACTGCAATAAAATTAGGGACAATAAAAGAAACAGGGGGTTCAAGCCTGTTTTTATTGTCCCATCCATCTCCGGCCATTCACGACAGTACATAAGGATATCCAAATCACTGGATTGGTTGAGGAGAGTGCAGCTTGTTTACCGATATACTGTTCCTTATTATCCTGATATTTGTTAATGCGTTCTTTGCCGCATCTGAAATCGCTCTGATTTCCCTAAATGACAGCAAGATAAGGCATATGGCCGAAGGCGGCAATAAAAAGGCTGAATTGCTCCACAAGCTGATAATGGAGCCAAGCCGGTTCCTCGCCACCATTCAAATTGGGATTACTCTGGCGGGTTTTCTTGCCAGCGCCTTTGCTGCTGAGAAGTTTTCGGGCGGGCTTGTAAGCCTTATCCAAAGTACGGGTGTTGACATAGATGAAGGTGTTATAAAAACCATTTCCCTTGTTTTGATCACTCTCATCCTGTCCTATTTTACACTGGTCCTGGGAGAACTGGTTCCAAAAAGGCTGGCCATGAAGAAGACCGAGTCCGTATCCATGTTGGCTGCCCGGCCTCTTACCTTCCTGTCTGCCATCACGTCACCCTTTGTAAAACTTCTTACCCTGTCCACCAATTTCTTTGTAAGGCTTTTCGGTGTTGACCCCAGCCAGGGTGATGAAGAGGTCACTGAGGAGGAAATCCGCATGATGGTCGATGTGGGTGAGGAAAAGGGTGCTATTCACGGTACTGAAAGGGAGATGATCATTAATATCTTTGATTTCAACAATAAGACTGCCGATGAGATCATGACGCACCGGACCGATATTGTGGCGCTTCCCGTCAGTGCCGGATATGAAGAGATAATGGAGTTGATCAGGAAGGAAAAATACACAAGATTTCCTGTTTATGAAGAGAGCATGGATAATATTGTGGGAATTCTCCATGTAAAGGATTTGCTGAGGTTCCTGGATGGACATGAGCAAAAGGGGGAGTTTGACCTGGAAAAGATAATCCGCCATCCCTTTTTTGTTCCACAGTCAAAAAAAGCCGATGCCCTGTTCCGGGAACTACAGAAAAACAAGACCCATATGGCCATCATCATTGATGAGTATGGCGGTACTGCCGGTATTGTAACCATTGAGGATCTGATGGAGGAAATTGTCGGCAATATCCTTGATGAATATGATGAGGACGAACAGGAGATTGAGAAGCTTGATGATGCCACTTACATCATCAGCGGACAAGCCAGCCTGGATATGGTCAGTGACCTGTTGGATGCAGAGCTGCCGGTGGATGAATATTTTACGTTAAGCGGATTCGTTATCGGCCAGATGGGGAGGATTCCCGGGGATTATGAAAGGCCGGAGATAGAATTCAACGNTGTGCTCTTCAAGGTCATCCAGGTAGAAGAAAAAAGAATTGAAAAGATCAAGGTCTGCAGGACAAACTAAAACAACCAGGTTGATTATAATGGGGGATTTGATGTTCAGGTTTATGAAAGCTATTACATATAATACCGGCCTGAACATCAAATCCTTCACACATAGGCTCCGCTGAAAAACTACATCATTTCAGGCCTTGAGGGAGAAGAAATATCAGCCAGGGTGGAGGAAATCTCTACATCCTGCTTAGCGCTGGTAGCCACATCGCCCAGAGCTACAATACCCACCAGCTGATTGTTTTCCACCACAGGAATCCTTCTGATCTTTTTCTCTGACATGATGCCGAAGACATCCCTGATCTCGGTCTCCGGGTCAACCGATGTCACTTCGCTGGTCATAACATCCTTCACAGGTGTCTGATGAGGATCCTTTCCATGAGCAATATTTCTTACAATGATATCTCTGTCGGTGACTATGCCGATGATACCGTTCTCGTCGCAAACAGGAACAGAACCCACATTGTGTTTCTGCATGAGCTGTGCCGCCTCAACCACAGTGGAGGCAGGGTTTATATAGGCAACGTTCCTGGTCATGACATCCTTTACCTTCATTATCCCACATCCCTTCCGCACAATTATTCATTCTCTATTCTCCCCTCATGAAAAATAATAAGTACAGAGAATTACTGGATTTATTGCTCAGTCTATGCAGGCAAAATAAAACCAGCATTGGTATGCTGGAAGAAAAATTCATTGTAAAGGAATTTTATGGCACTATAATCGCGAGGTGGGCTCCTTTCATTTGATGAATATCAGGAGCCTAATACCCAGGAGGCTATGTCCTCAATCACTTGATCGTCAACCTTTCCCGGGATGTTGTATTCCTGAGGATCCGGTGTGCCTTCTCCATGAATCATCAAATGGTTCAGCCCTTTATAGGATTTGAAAGTGACATTACTCTTCTGCCCGAGTGAGTCCTTCCATAGTTCAAATTCCTCCATGGTGACCTGGTAGTCCCTTTCGCCCTGCAGGACGAGCAAGGGTTTTTCGATGGCCTTTGCCGCCTTTGCCGGATTGTAATCCATAAGATCCAGCCAGTAGGAGGCCGGGGTACCGAACAACTGCTCAGGAGGGGTATCTGAACCGGGTTTAAGGGCTTTAATGTTATCCCTCATGGCTTTATAGGCCTCCAGCATCTGATTCTCCTGGTCGGTTGCGGTTCCATCCAAATCGTTGAGATACTCGACCTGTTTTACCATCAAATCCTCCAGGGGTGTAACAGGACCGGCCATAATTATATAACCAGCCGTACTGGGTGTTAATTCGGCTATCCGGGGGATCAGCATGCCTCCAAGACTGTGTCCGAGAATATAGACATTCTCCTGATCAATACTGCTGTCACCCTTTAAAAACTCGGCTGCCAGAACTGCATCTTCCACAGTCTCATCGTATACGGTGATGTCTGTCAGGGCGGACATCTTCTGTTGGTGAGCATATGTTCTTTTGTCGTAGCGAAGGGTGGCAATTCCCTTTTGGGCAAGATCCAGGGCAATGTCCCTGAAGGGTTTATTCGGTCCCACTGTTTCATCCCTGTCGTTTGGTCCTGAACCATGAACCAGAACAATGGCCGGGAACGGACCATCACCTGCAGGCTTGGTCAGAGTTGCGGGAAGCTCCCAGCCGCTTTTGCCAAAGGTTATTTCTGTTTCTGTAATGCCTTCAGGGGTTTCAGCCGGTGTGGCACCGTCCGGGTCGGGGGCAAAATTGAGCCCGGCCACCAGTTTATCTGCATTAAAAACCACGTTGATATATAGCTTAGCCTTCTCAAAGGAGGTTTTAACCGAGATTATGTCATATTCCTGATACTGAGACGCCAGCGTTCCCGTAATTTCAGAGAATTCGCCATAGACGCTTATGAGAGGGTTCCATATCTGGTCCTTTATAAACTTCCCGTCGCTTATTACGGCTTTCATTTCCGGTGAGAAGGGATAGTACGAGACCACTTTGTCAAACTCTCCGGCTGCCATATCGGAAACCAGGCTCACCGCCATCTCCTCTATGCTCATTTCATCCTGCCCGGGTGATACCGGTGCGGGTGTTGGTGTTGTTGTTTCCTCAGGAACTTTCCCTCCGCCACAGCCCGTCAGAAGAAGCAGGACTACCAGGATGCTAACCATATATCTTTTCATTAATCGTCCTCCATTTAGGTGATCGTAATTTCAAACTATAAGATTCTCGAATGCCAAATTCAGAGTGTCATTGCGAGCCCAGTGAAGCTGGGCTTGGAAATCTTAGCTTCATCGCTTACTCCCGGAAATGGCACAAATAAAGACTCTATGGTTATTATAAAGCATTGCCGGTTTGGTATACAACCCAGGCTTGAACAACTTTAGCCGATTCCACCGTAGCTTGTGCTGGGTGCCTTATCTTGCCTTCATTTTTGATGTATGAAATAATGGTGTAGGAGCCGAACCGCAGGTTTGGAATGTTCTTTTGACAGGGGTTAACTATGAGTCTTAGACTGATCTATGGTCGGGCTGGAAGCGGGAAAACCCGATTCTGCCTTGAAGAGATTAAAAGCAGGATTAATCAAAACTTCGGGAACCAATTGGTTTTCCTTGTGCCGGAGCAGTTTAGCTTTCAAGCGGAGAGGGATATTATTTCCATCCTTGAGGCAGGGGGAATTATAAAAACCGAGGTTCTGAGCTTTCGCCGCATGGCCTTCAGAATCTTCAACCAATTGGGTGGTATCACCTACCCCCATATTCATCCTGCTGGAAAGAGTATGCTGATCTACCGCATCCTGGACAGGATGGGGGATCGATTTAAGATCTTCTCGAAAGCCTATGAACGGGAGGGCTTTGTTAATACTGTGACAACCCTCATAACTGAGTTCAAGCGCTATAATGTAACTCCCGAGCACCTTAAAGAGGCCAGTGAACAGTTGGGGACGGATCATCCCCTGGCAGAGAAGCTCTTCGAACTCCACATCATATATGAAGAGTTCGAAAAAGCCCTATCTCTTCGTTATAGAGACTCGGACGACGATCTTACCCTTGCTGCACGCAAGCTTGAAGCCTCCTCCCTGTATAGCGGATCCGAGATATGGATCGATGGATTTGCCAGCTTCACATCGCAGGAGTATCTGCTGATCGAATCCCTGCTGAAAAAGGCCAGGAGGGTTAATATCAGTCTTTGTACCGACAGTATCGAGGTTGGTAAAAACGATGACGAACTTGATGTTTTCCGCAAGGTTAAACATGCCTGCCGCAAGCTTTACAAAATGGCGAAAGACAATAACATTGCCATAGAAGAGGCAGTCAACCTGAACCACGAACCACTGCCACGCTTCAGATCAAGCCCCGAACTGGCTCATCTGGAAAAGAACCTGAATGCATGGCCATATCAGGTTTATGGGCAAAAGACCAGGGATATCTTTATCTTTTCCTCAGCAAATCTCTTTTCAGAGGTGGAGGCTGCTGCAAGGGATATTCTCCGGCTCTGCCGTGATGAGGGGATGAGGTACAGGGATATTGCAGTGATTACCAGAGATCTTGAGGGGTACTCGGATATCGTGGAGGTTGTGTTTAAAGAATATGAGATCCCATATTTCATAGACCGTAAGGTGGATATTTCCAACCATCCCCTGGTACGGCTTGTCCTTGCCATGATGGATATTTTTATTGATAACTGGTCCTATGAGGCTGTATTCCGGTATTTGAAGACGGGACTGACAGGTATCCCTCAGAATATGATAGATACCCTCGAAAATTATGTTCTTGCCTGTGGTATCAGAGGAAGCCGCTGGACCAGTGATGAAGACTGGCGGATGTCTCCCGGAATGGTTCAGGACGAAAAATCCCTTGAGGCTTACAGCGAGCATCTCAAAACCATCAATTACATACGTAAAAAAGTGATAGTGCCGCTGATGGAATTCAGGAAAAAGACCCTGGGGCGGAACAAGGCCTCTGATTTCTGTGCCGCCTTATATGATTTCCTCTGCGGGTTGGATGTGCCTAAGGCCATTGAGACAAGCATTGAGGACTTCAAAAAGAAGGGCGATTTGTACAGAGCCGACCAATACTCGCAGGTCTGGAACATCCTGATGGAGGTATTCGACCAGATTGTGGAGGTCATGGGGGATGAGACCTTCGGGCTTGAGCGGTTCAGTAAGATCTTGAGGATCGGACTTGGCGAATACAGGATAGGATTGGTTCCTCCATCCCTTGATCAGGTCATAGTAGGGAGCGCGGAGCGGTTCAGAAGCCATGAGATTAAGGCCATGATCCTGTTGGGAGCCAATGACGGCGTTTTCCCGTCCACAGCCATATCGGAGGGTGTTCTTTCGGATCAGGACAGAGCCGCTCTTACCAATATCGGTCTTGAGCTTGCCAGTGATACAAGAACACAGGCCTTCGACGAGCAGTTTTTAGTCTACCGTGCCCTTACAACTGCCGAAAAATACATGAGGATCAGCTGGGCTATTGGTGACCAGGAAGGCAGAACCCTGAGGCCTTCCACGCTGGTTTCCCGGCTTAAAAAGCTTTTCCCTGCGATCAGCCAGGGAAGCGATATCATACCTTCAGACTCCCTTGAAGAAGAGATGAGCCTGATAACCGGAAAGAATCCAACCTTCAGACATATGGTATCAGCCCTACGGAAACAAATGGACGGCGAAAGGGTTCAGCCACTCTGGAAAAGGGTATATGGCTGGTACGCCTCAAGAGGCGAATGGAAGCAAAGATGTGAATCGGCTCTTGAATCCATGAGCTACAGAAATATGGCACAACAGGTGAGTCATGAAAATGTTCGCTCTTTATACGGTTATCCGGCGGTATACAGTGTATCCAGGCTGGAGAAATATACATCCTGTCCCTTCTCCTTTTACGTTCAGTATGGATTGGGTGCAAAGGAAAGAAAGGTCTATCGCCTTAGCCCACCGGATATAGGTACTTTCATGCATGCCGTCATCGAGCGGTTTTCAAGGCTCATTGAGAGGCAGCATCTGTCCTGGAGGGAGATAAGCCGTGAACAATGCCAGGATATGGTCTCAAAGATTGTTGATGATATGCTGAGCAGAATGAAGGGCTCGGGAATGGCGGCATCCAAAAGATATATCATCCTCGCAGCAAGACTAAAGCGTGTTGTTGAAAGGGCGGTCTGGGTAATTGCAGAGCATATACGCCTGGGCGATTTCAACCCGGTGGATTATGAGGTTGGCTTTGGTGAGGGGGAGAAATATCCGTCCATTGTTCTGGAACTGAAGTCAGGCGAAAAGATATACCTGCAGGGAAGGATTGACAGGGTGGATGAACTTGAGACGCCGGAAGGAAAATACCTGAGAATCATTGATTACAAATCAGGGTTCAAGGATTTCAGGCTTTCTGATGTTTACTACGGTCTACAGATTCAGTTGATTACCTATCTCAATGCCCTTTGGGAGTCCGGCGAAAGGTATGAGGGGGATGACACCGGCAGTAAGCCCTGCCACCCTGCCGGGATGCTTTATTTTAAGATCGACGATCCCATCATCAGGAGTAATTCACGGATATCTGAAGAAGAGATTGAGAAATCCATCCGGAAGCAGCTTAAAATGAGGGGGCTGCTCCTGGCCGATGTCAGGCTTATCAAAAAGATGGACAATAACATTAACGGCACTTCCACGATCATCCCCGCCACGATAAACAAAGGGGACGTTCTCGGAAAGAATACGTCGGGAGCCACAAAGGAACAGTTTGTACAGCTTAAGAAACATGTTAAGAAGCTCATGGCAGCTATTTGTGAGGAGATAATGAAGGGGAACGTGTCTATAAGCCCATATAAGAAAAATAAAAGCACCCCGTGCACCTATTGCGGTTTCAAGTCAATATGCCAGTTTGATGCGGCTATGAAGGATAATCGGTACAGGATTTTACAGGACAGGAGCGACGATGAAATCTGGAGCCTGATGGGTCAGGAGTGACTGATCGGCGGAGGTACTGGTTTATGGGAAATACCAAATGGACAAATGAACAATTAGAGGCCATCGTGGACAATAGCGGAAATCTTTTGGTGGCGGCCGCTGCCGGAGCGGGGAAAACAGCCGTTCTGGTGGAAAGGATCATCCGGAAGATAACCAATCCTCAGGAACCTGTGGATATAGATAGATTGCTAGTGGTTACCTTTACCAATGCGGCAGCTGCCGAGATGCGGGAAAGGATTGGAGAAGCCATCTCACAGGCTCTGGAGAAGGATCCTGACAACCGCCAGATCCAGCGTCAGATGACCCTGTTGGGCAAGGCCAGCATTACCACTATCCATTCCTTCTGCCTGGATGTCATACGCAGCAATTTCCAGCATATTGACATCGATCCCANCTTCCGGATCGCAGACGAGACCGAAAGCACGCTGATGAAGCTGGAAGCCCTCGATGAGGTCTTTGAAGAGCAGTATGAGAAGGAGGACAACAAAGACTTTTTAGAGCTATTGGAAAGCTATGGGGGAAACCGTGATGACCAAATACTCATGGATATGGTGTTCAATCTCTACGGCTTTATCCAAAGCAGTCCCTGGCCTGAAGCCAGGCTTAATGAAATGGCACAGGCACTATCCCTGGAAGAAGGGGCTGATTTCGGCCATACTTCGTGGGGCAGGATTCTTCTGGATGTTGCCCGACTTGAGTTTCTGGGACTCAAAGAAATGGCCGGTAAGGCCCTGGCCCTAAGCCGTGAGGCCGGTCTGGATAAGTACCTGACTGTTCTTAAGAATGACTATGATCAAATCGACTACGTGCTGCAGATGATTCCGGATCCGGCAGATTCTGAAGGTGCTGCCTTATCCCAAGGGCCAATTTGGGATAAGGTCTGCCGCCTCATCGAAAGCATTAATTTTGATCGTATGCCAACACTGGGCAAGGATGCGGACAAGGTAAGCCAGGAGAAAGTAAAAAAGATTCGCAATCAAGTAAAAGCAGGTATAAGAAAGCTGCAGGAGAGGATTTTTACAGCCGGGTCGGAAGAAATCATAAAAGATCTCAACGCTCTCTATCCAAAAATGAGCTGCCTGGCCGGCCTGGCATCTGATCTGGCCAGGAAATACAATGAAAAGAAAGCGCGAAAATCCATGGTTGATTTTAATGACCTGGAGCATCTATGCCTTGAGCTTCTCACTCAAAAAGATGAGGATGGCAACCTTATCCCTTCCCAAACTGCTGTAACCTACAGAGAACGTTTTGTGGAGGTAATGGTGGATGAATACCAGGACAGCAACCTGGTGCAGGAGATCATCATCAAAATGATATCCAGGGCTCCTGAGGGAAGGCCAAATGTGTTCATGGTGGGAGATGTAAAGCAGAGCATATATCGATTCAGACAGGCACGCCCGGATATCTTCATGGAAAAGTACAACACCTACTCAATAGAAAAGGGGAGCCCTTATAGAAAGATCCTGCTTTACAAGAACTTCAGAAGCCGGAAAGAAGTGATTGATGCTGTCAATTACCTGTTCGGGCAGTTCATGTCAGAGCAGGTGGGTGAGCTGGATTACACCCAGGAAGAGGCTCTGAACCCGGGAGCTGTTTTCAATGACCCCGATGAAGGGATTACAGCAGGCGGAGAAGTAGAATTTCACCTGATCCAGACCGGAGGTGCAGATAAGGGATCCACAGATGTTGATGAGACCGATGATGCCGGTAATGATGAAAACGAGGATGGAGAGGTTCTGGACAATATTCAATGCGAAGCTAGGATTGTGGCCCGCCGGATAAAAGAGCTGCTGTCCCCTGATGAAGAAGGCAGAGTCTATTCTGTTTGGGATAAATCCAGGAGAGAGTACCGCCCCGTCACCTATCGGGATATTGTCATATTACTTCGCACCACCAAGAGCTGGAGCGATGTATTTACCGAGGAATTGGGGATGATGGGAATCCCGGTATTCGCCGATACCGGAAGCGGCTTTTTCAAGACCATTGAGGTACAAGTGGTTCTGTCCCTTCTCCAGATCATTGATAACCCTCTCCAGGACATTCCCCTGTTGTCGGTACTCCGTTCTCCCATCTTCTCGTTCACCACCGATGAGTTGGCCGAGATTCGCCTGGCAGAGAGGAAGGGACTTCTATTCGATGCTCTTTGCAAGCTAGCCGATTCAAAAAATGGCAATACCGCTGTCCGGGCGGCAGATTTTTTGGATAAGCTTGAGAGATGGCGCGAGATGTCGCTATATATGACAACTGACCAACTGATCTGGCAGCTTTATCAGGAGACCGGGTACTATGGTATGGTGGGAGCCATGCCGGCCGGGGAACAGCGCCAGGCAAACCTGAGAATACTCTTCGACCGGGCCAGGCAGTTTGAAAAGACCAGCTACAAAGGGCTTTTTAACTTCATTACTTTCGTAGACAAGCTAAAGAGCAGCCGGGGGGATATGGGAAGTGCCAAGATCCTCAGCGAGAACGACAATGTGGTGCGCATCATGAGCATACATAAGAGCAAAGGCCTGGAGTTCCCCGTGGTGTTTTTGTCGGGCTGCGGAAAGAAGTTCAATTTTCAGGATATGAACAAGAGCATCCTGCTCCATCAGGATCTGGGATTCGGACCCGACGTGGTGGATACCAGGCTCAGGGCTTCATGGCCATCAGCTGTAAAACAGGCTATCCGGGAGAAGATAAGGATTGAAACCCTTTCTGAGGAAATGCGCATCCTCTATGTGGCACTCACAAGAGCCAGGGAAAAGCTGATCATAACCGGAGCGGCCAGGGATTTGCCAAAGGCTCTGGAAGGCTGGGCAGAATCGGCAGATTCGGAAGAGCAGAGGCTTCCAGGATATAAGATGATTAAGGCAACCACTTACCTGGACTGGATGGTTCCTGCCCTGATGCGGCACCAAGGCTGCTGTGCATTGTGGGATAGCTTGCCGGCGGATCATGATTTAAACAATCTTTNGGTGAATGATGAGTCTATATGGCGGGTTATCTTCTGGGACCGGAATCAGGTGCCTGGAGACCCTGCAGAAGACGAAGCTGAACAGACCGGGCTTATCCAGTGGCTTGAGGGAGATGATAACAGTGAAGACCTGTCCGCATATGATATGGAAATTGACAGAAGGCTTGACTGGGAGTATCCTTTTGCGAAATTGTCCCGGGTGCAGGCCAAGTTCTCGGTCACCGAGCTAAAACGACGGTTTGACCCACAAATCTCAGATGAGAGGGGAGACCCGCCGGGGTATTTACACCAAATGGTGAAAAAGCCCATGTTCCTGGAAGAAAGGAAGGGATTGAGTGCTGCAGAAAAGGGTACGGTGATGCATTTTGTCATGCAGCATCTGGACTTTAAAAACCCTGATTTGGAAAAGCAAATTCAGGAGATGGTTTCAAAAGATCTCCTGACATTGAAGCAGGCCGAAAGCATCGATACAGGCAAGATCAGGCGGTTCATAGACTCGGATCTGGGAAGAAGGGTTTTGTCCTGCGATACCATTAACCGGGAGGTGCCTTTTTATATTGAAATACCCTGCCGGGAGCTCTACCCGGGTATTCGGGAGGATATGGGGCATGAACCCGTCCTGCTCCAGGGGGTTATCGACTGCTTCTTTGGGGAGCCTGATGGGCTTGTTCTGATCGATTACAAGACCGACCATGTCCTACCTGGTAAGGAGGAGATGATCAGGGAGCGTTATGCCACACAGATCAGCTACTACTCCAAGGCTCTGGAAACCCTGACTGGGAAGAGGGTTAAGGAGCGTTATATCTATCTCTTTTCAACCGGAGAAGTAATAGACTTATAATGAGTTCATTACTGTCATTGCGAGGAGGC
>JGI24709J26583_10002723_pt1 | contig 14334 bp, 14 predicted proteins | sample BioPla2DNA1_FD_26583 | JGI IMG/M metagenome (IMG submission 26583) | reverse complement strand
TGCGGACGCGATAAAGACGGTATCACCTTTTGGTGTTGATTCGCTTACTAGGACAAACAAGAACTTTGATAAGACACTTGGAAAAGACATAGAAGCAGTCAGAAAGTTCTGTGAAATCGCTCATAGCTTTAGATAAAAGAAAGGGGTTGAACGTTCTGCTCAACCCCTTCTCCCTTACTCTGCCAGTTTGTTAAATAAATCTTCGAATATGATATCTCTGCTTATTCCGTAAACATATCTTATTAAGGGAGCTTCTTTATCAATACTGTATCTGTCGTCGTATTGTGGAACCGGCCTATGTTCCAAGCGGCTGTAAATTCCGTTGTCGGGGCCCGCAAGCCAGGCAGCTGCCGCGACATCCCATATGGATCTGCTCCAAGCTTCGCTCGTGTAGTACAGTTTCGCTTCTTCCTCTGTTATTTTTACAAGATAATCACAAAGTTCATTTTTACCTTTTAACCAAAAGTCAAGTTCCGGTCCCGTTGTAGCAAGGTGATCAACTACACCCATACAAGGGAAAAGTATAAGGGGGCAACCGCTGGCAAAGACAACTCTAGCTGCGGCGATGTCCTGAAAAAGATTAAACTCTCTGTTATTGTGCCAATGGAAGGCGTGACCTCCAAGCCAAATCACAATTATTTTATCCTTTATTGTGGGATCTATCAGCAGAGCCGAAGCTATGTTGGTTATTGCACCGATAGCAACAATGTACAGAGGATCGTCTGCAGATCTATTTTTGACACGCTTAACAAGATCTGCCGCCGCACCGGAAAGCACAGGTTCCTTTTCATTGCTCAAAAATGCGGCTGAACCTTTATACACATCTGTGTATTCGATTTTCATAAAATCAAGAAGCTTTAGAATTTCATCATAGCTTTTTTCCATACCGTCAGCAGCGGAAGTTGATTTTATATTTAAAAACGGAGCAGCATAAATCGCTTTCAGATCAACTTTGTCCTGCGACCTAAGAAGGTATGCAAGTGCAAACTGATCATCAATTTCATTATATGTATCAGTATCGAGAATTGCCTCTACCCTACCTGTAGGTTTTTCGAGATGTTTAAAATATGTCGAAATGTCCATAATACGCCTCCCTTTTTCTTTTGATTATATCATATTTAGCGTATGGAATTTATTTGCAACTATTCGATTTGGCAAAGAACAAAGCGAGTGCTATACTTTTTGGTGCTATTATAGGAGGTTTAATAATGGATAAAGCAAATAAAATTGAAGAGTATGCAAAATTTGCGGTGGCTGTAGGAGTTAATTTACAGAAAGGCTGTAATTTAATGATAAATACCCCGATAGAAACTGCGGAATTTGCAAGAAAAGTTGCTACTGCTGCTTATGACTTTGGGGCGAGAGAAGTTGTAATCAACTATAAAGATGAACTTTTTTCCAGAATTAAAATGGAGAGAACCGATATATCCGTCCTTTCAGATTTTAAACTCTGGCAACTTGAAAGATATATGGAATATTATAGAGGAGAGGGAAAACTTTCAATTCTTAACATATACGCAGAGGATCCGGAAATATTTAAGGGAATTGATGCAAATAAACTAAGTATCAGTGCTAAAGCTGCGATGAAAGCAATGAAACCGTGGAGAGATCTCACGATGGCGAACAAGGTGCAGTGGAGCATAATTTCCGTTCCTACAGTATCTTGGGCTAAAAAGGTGTTTCCTGAAAAAAGCGAATCCAATGCAGTAAAATCACTTTGGAATGAGATATTAAAGGCTTGCAGAATCGACGAAAAGGATCCAATCAGTGCTTGGAAAGATAATCTGAAATCGTTGCAATCTTATAAGGAAAAACTAAATAACCTTAAACTGGTCGAGCTTCATCTAAAGTCTGATAACGGTACAGATGCGGTTATAGGATTGGCGGATGATCATATATTCCAAGGGGGATCTCAACTTTCGTCAGATGGAATTGAGTTTCTTCCCAATATCCCTACGGAAGAAGTATTTACGGCACCCCATCTTAAAAAGGTGAATGGGATTATTAAGAGCAGTATGCCTTATGTATATCACGGTAATCTTATTGACGGAATAGAGGTGGAGTTTGAAAACGGAAAAGTTATTAGACACACTGCCAAACAAAACAATGAACTGCTGACGGAAATGTTTTCTTCCGATGAAGGCGCCTCAAGAATAGGTGAAATAGCATTAGTTCCAAAAACCAGTCCGATAAGAAAATCAGGAATTCTTTTCTATAACACGCTGTTCGACGAAAACGCCGCCTGTCACATAGCCTTTGGAGCCGGTTATCCTGACAATATTTCAGGGGGCGAAAAAATGGACAGAGAAAAACTCAAAGATAAAGGGTTAAATGACAGCCTTATTCACGAGGATATAATGATAGGAACAAAAGATATGAACATTACTGGTATAGACAATAAGGGCAATAAACACTCTATTTTTAAAGACGGAGATTGGGACCCCGAGTTTTGATTTTTTCGTATTCCGATTCCTGTTTGGTTTGAAAAACGACTTATTCTATATAAGAATGAAATGAAGTTTAAAACCGTGCTTTTGCTCGGTTTTAATTGACTTTAACAGCTCTTCAAATTATAATTCAGAGTAATGGAATGGGCAGTAAATATGTGATTATTGCATATACTGCTTGTAAGTTGGTAGAGTTCTGAAATAATACTGTAGAGAGGATTGGGTTCATATGATTTATACACCTGAAGTTGAAAATATGTGCAAGGTCGCCAAAGGCGCCAGCCATGGCCCTGCTCCTATACCTGAAGAGGGTAAGTGGGTTAAGGTCAAACAGGTTGGAGATGTCAGCGGACTGACTCACGGAGTTGGTTGGTGTGCTCCGCAACAGGGAGCATGTAAGCTTACCTTAAATATCAAGGACGGAATAATTGAAGAAGCCCTGATAGAGGTGTTGGGCTGTAGTGGAATGACCCACTCTGCTGCGATGGCTTCGGAAATTTTACCGGGTAAAACTATTTTAGAGGCCCTTAACACCGATTTGGTTTGTGACGCGATAAATACGGCTATGAGGGAACTTTTCCTGCAGGCTGTCTATGGACGTTCACAAACTGCTTTTTCAGAGGGTGGATTACCGATAGGTGCAGGTCTGGAGGATCTTGGAAAGGGACTTCGCAGCATATGCGGGACTACCTACGGAACTAAAAATAAAGGTAGCAGATATCTGGAGCTTGCAGAAGGTTATGTTACCAAGTTGGGATTAGATGATAATAATGAGATAATCGGGTATGAGTTTGTGCATATCGGAAGAATGATGGATGCCATATATAAGGGTGTTGACGCCGAAAAAGCACTTAAAGATGCTACCGGAACATACGGCAGATTTGAAGATGCTGTAAAAACGATAAACCCGAGGCATGAATAAGGAGGAATTTAAATGGTGCGATTTGAAGGCTATGAAAGAAGAATAGATAAGATCAATGGAGTTCTGAAAGAATACGGAATGTCCAGCCTTGAAGATGCAAAGAACATATGCGTCGAACACGGAATTTCTCCCTATGATATTGTTAAAGAAACTCAACCGATTGCGTTTGAAAACGCCGGCTGGGCATATATTCTCGGTGCAGCGATTGCAATTAAAAAGGGATGCAAGGAAGCATCCGAAGCTGCAAAAGCAATTGGTATCGGACTTCAGGCGTTCTGTATCCCGGGATCTGTTGCCGAGGATAGAAAAGTCGGTTTGGGACATGGGAATCTTGGGGCCATGTTGCTTAAAAACGAAACCAAGTGTTTTGCTTTTTTGGCGGGTCACGAATCTTTTGCAGCTGCCGAAGGTGCTATAGGAATTGCGAAGAACGCAAACCTAAGCAGGACGGAACCGCTGAGAGTTATTCTTGTCGGTTTGGGCAAAGATGCTGCACTGATAATCTCCAGACTTAACGGATTTACCTATTGCGAAACGGAGTTTGATTATCAAACCGGAGAACTCAAACTGATTTCTAAAACTCCATATAGTAAAGGGGAGCGTGCGGAAGTCAATTGTTACGGCGCAGACGATGTGCGTGAAGGCGTAGCGATAATGCATTTTGAAGGTGTCGATGTGTCTATCACAGGAAACTCGACAAATCCGACCAGATTCCAACATCCCGTTGCAGGTACTTATAAGAAAGAATGCATTGAACAGAATAAGGATTATTTTTCCGTTGCATCCGGTGGCGGTACGGGACGCACACTGCACCCTGACAATATGGCTGCAGGACCTGCAAGCTACGGTATGACCGATACCATGGGGCGCATGCATTCAGATGCTCAATTTGCAGGATCTTCTTCAGTACCGGCGCACGTTGAGATGATGGGATTTATCGGTATGGGAAACAACCCGATGGTTGGAGCGACCGTAGCAGTTGCTGTCGCAGTTTCCCATGCATTTGAATGATAAATAAGTTTTTTCAACAATATAAAACGAAAAATGAGGAGTATCTGTTGATGCTCCTCATATTTCGTTTCTTTAGTCTTGATTGAATTCGGTTTTAAACTGTATAATTGATGTTGAAAGCAGATATTTGTTAAGGGGGAATAAAATGACTAACAGTAAAAAGATAATAACGATAAGTCGTGAATTTGCAAGTGGCGGAACATATATTGCGAAGCGTGTTGCACAGCTTCTCGAAGTCCCCTATTATGATAAAGAACTCATATCGATGGTAGCTAAGGAGAGCGGTTTTTCTCTTGAGTTTGTAGAAGAAACAGGGGAATACTCGGCAACGTCAAGTCTTTTGTTTAATCTTTCAACACTCGGGAATCTTTATGGATCACCGGGGTACACACCTGAAAATATTCCCACAGTGGACAAAGTCCACCAGATTCAGAGTAAGATAATAAATGAAATTGCATCAAAAGGAAGCTGTGTCATAGTAGGCAGGTCTTCAAATTTCATATTGAGAGCTCGTGATGATGTTTTAAATGTTTTCATATTTGGGGAAGAAACGATGAAAATCGAGCGGGCGATGAGTATTGATTCTTCACTTTCAACCGGGAAAAAAGCTCTAAAACAGATAAAAAAACAGGATAGGCTTCGTGCCAATCACTACCGATACTACACCGGAAGACCCTGGGGAGATGCAAGACATTACAGCCTATGTCTGAATAGCTCGGAACTCGGTTTTGAAAAGTGCTGTGAGATTATTATTAAAGCGGCAAAATGAAATGATTGTTTTGTAAACAGAAAAAGACACTCGAAGTATTGATACTTCGAGTGTCTTTAGTTGTATGGGGTGGATAATGGGACTTGAACCCACGACCTCCAGGGCCACAACCTGGCACTCTAACCACCTGAGCTATATCCACCAAACGCTACATTGCGCATTTTATCACATAGAACATAGTTTTTCAAGATTATGTAAAACAGCATACATTTTTATACTGAGAGTACTATTATATGACGGAAGATGTAATGACGTGACACTGGTTATTGCCTTGAAAAGAACATGGAATAATAGTATTATAAAACGAAACAACATACGTTATTTGTCGGTGTGAAAACGCAAGTTTTTTCTAAGTTTGGAGTGCTAATAAATCTGCTTTGCGGTTGGATATGAATCGGATTGGCATTTTTGCATTTTATGATATTGATGGAATAGTGGACGACTATGTCATTTACCTGTTGGAGAAGATGCTTCCTTTCTTCAGCAGAATTTTGTGTGTGGTAAATGGAAGTATAGATGAGATAGGGGAGAAAAAGCTTAAAAAATATTGTTCCGAACTGCTAATCAGACCTAATGAAGGCTATGATACATACGCCTACAAAGAGGGATATGATTTTATAAAAGATAGATACGAAAATATTGATGAGATTATATTTTTTAATGACAGCATATTCGGGCCCTTTTTTCCGCTTGACGAAATGTTTTCGAAAATGGAAAGAAAAGACATCGACTTTTGGGGTCTGTCAAGGTATATTGGCGGCGATAAAAATGTGTGGGGATTGAATAATTTTGATTGTGTTCCTGAACACATTCAAACTTTTTTTTGGGCAGTAAGAAAGAAAATGATATACTCCGGAGATTTTGACAATTATTGGAGAAATCTGCCGGAGATAGCTAATTATAAAGAAGCTGTCAGTTTTCATGAAATGATTTTTACCGACTACTTCAGTAAACTTGGATATAAATGGGATTGCTTTATTGAACCCGGTTGGTATGACGGATTATGCCTTTATCCGTTAATGAGCTTTCCAAGAATCCTCTTGGAACACTATCGTTGTCCTTTTATTAAGAGAAAAAGCTTTATTGACACTCCCGACCTGCTGAACTCTTCAGTAAAGGGCGGTGAAGGTTTCGCTCTAATAAATTACTTGAGCCAAGAGACGGACTATGATGTTGAACTCATTTCGAAAAACATTACGAGAACGACTCCGGTAGACAAGTATTTCGAAGCTTTGGCGCCTGTTTTCTTTATCTGTGAAAGCAAAAAGAGAATAGAAAACAGCGAGGATATATCTTCGAATGTCTCAGTAGTCATTGAAAATCCCGAAGCTTTTCAAATCGACATGATAAGCAAAGTTGCGGACTTTAAAAATGCGGAAATATTTATTTACTGCAAAAACAAAAGTGATGAAATAGCAGCGATAGAAAAATTTCCGAATGCTGTTGTGCTAAATGGAGATAAATCCGGATTTATAGATATCATAAATGTATTCGGAGATAGGTTAAGGACAGGGGAGTTTTTATTATATCTAAACTGTACAACCGCTGACAAACAAATAAAATATAATCCTTCGGATATTTTTTCACAAACAGATGTTGACTACAGTAATTTAGAAAAAGACTTTTCAATGTTCTATAACTCATTGCATTCATTTAAAAATGTGGCGCTTTGTGCAGACTTTCTTTTAAGAAGAAAGGAATTCGGAGTTCTAATACCTCTAAACCCCACTCATGATGTCTTTTGTATAGATATTCCTATGGATGCTCAAGAAAAAGAAAGAATGCAGAGTATGCTGAGCGGAATAGGGATAAAACTTCCGTTGTCGGAAGAGCAAGAACAAATCAGGAACATAGGCGGCTCTTTTTTTTGTTACACAAAAATCTTGAAACCGCTTTTTAATGACAGTTTGAAAAAAGTTGAAGAAGAAGAATATGTGATTGGTGTGTCTTTAACTGAATACCTGCCTCCAATACTCGCTCAGAATGAAGGCAAATTTACAGCGGTTTCAACAACTTCGGAAATCGTCTCCGGCAGACTGTTTACAACCAATAGACTGCTAAAGGAACTCACGGGAGAAATCGGAACAGCGGATAAATTCAACAGTTACAGCCGTATATTACACAGAACCAAAGGAACATTGGAATTTTACGAAACTTTTTTTAATCCCAAGTCATTTAGAGATAGAATTTACATGGTGCTGATGGCGTTGCTCAGCAAAAAGCATTTTATGAGATTCCGTAATATGAAAAAAGAAAACAAAGGCGTAAAATATCATTATGATATATTCGGATCGACTGAAAATGATGTCGCTAAAGACAAAACGAACTGAAAAGGGGTGACATTTTGAAGTTCAAGTTTATAGAAACCGGATTAAAGGGCATGTTTGTTGTTGAAACAAAAAAATTCGGCGATAACCGTGGATACTTTATGGAAACATATAATGAAAGAGAATTCAAAAATGCAGGCTATCCATTGGTGTTTGTTCAGGATAATCAGTCGATGTCGAAAAAGGGCGTGCTAAGAGGACTGCATTTTCAAAGAAATAATCCTCAAGGAAAACTTGTTAGGGTGCTTTCCGGAGAGGTTTTCGATGTAGGCGTTGATATAAGAAGAGAATCCGAAACTTTCGGTAAGTGGTTCGGAACAGTGCTTTCGGCAGAAAACGGTAAGCAAATTTATGTGCCGGAAGGGTTTGCGCACGGTTTCTTAGTCCTTTCGGATACTGCTGAGTTTGCTTATAAGTGTACTCGGTTTTACGATCCTCATGATGAGGGAGGCATTATTTGGAATGATCCCGATATCTCTATAATCTGGCCGGAAATTGACGGGGAAATCATATTGAGTGAAAAAGATAAGCTTAACCCCCTTTTTAAAGAGGCTGTGCTGTAAAAAACGGTTGAAGGGGATATCAAGAATTATTGGAATTGAGGATTATAATTGTGTACGGCTCTTTATTAAGATGAAGTGATTTGGATAGTTTTTGAAGATTTGATTGGTTGAGAGTGGTTAAAAAAGAATAGAATAAACATATAAATTACAGTAAAAAATGCCTATGTACACCTGTCAAGACTATTTTAAAGTGCAAATAGTGTTTGTTGTTGATTGAGATATCTGATAGTATATTTTTGAAACTGTTAAATCAAAATTAAAAGGGGTAATACATGATTAAAGGAATAGTTTTAGCCGGTGGCGCAGGAACAAGACTTTACCCTTCGACCATTTCGGTCTCAAAGCAACTCCTAACGGTTTACGATAAACCGATGATTTACTATCCCGTATCCACTCTGATGTTGGCCGGGATAAGAGACATATTGATAATCTCTACCGAAAGGGATATCGGTGGGTTCGAAGAACTTTTTAAAGACGGAGGTCAATTAGGACTTAATATTCAATATGCCGTACAAAAGGAACCCAGAGGACTCGCTGATGCGTTTATTGTGGGAGAAGAGTTTATCGGAAGCGACAGAGTATGTCTCGTTTTGGGAGATAATGTATTTTACGGATACGGATTTTCAGAACGACTGGCAAATGCTGCTGCCAGAGAGAAGGGCGCGACAATATTCGGATACCATGTAAGCAATCCGAGTGAGATGGGAGTAGTTGAGTTTGACCGAGAGGGAAATGTCATATCAATTGAGGAAAAACCTGAAAAACCGAAGTCGAACTATGCTGTTCCCGGACTATATTTTTATGACAACAGAGTTGTGGAAATCTCAAAGAATATAAAGCCCTCGGCAAGGGGAGAAATCGAAATAACATCGGTCAATAATGAATATCTGAAGATGGGTGAACTCAGAGTCGAGCTTTTCGGCAGGGGTATGGCCTGGCTGGATACCGGTAATCATCGTTCCCTTTTGGATGCAGCCAATTTCATCGAAGCGGTTCAGACGAGACAGGGACTTTATGTATCCTGCCTTGAAGAAATTGCGTACAGAAGAAAGTTCATCACCAAAGAACAGCTCTTGAAACTGGCGGAACCGCTCAGACAGACAGAATACGGGAAATATTTACTTCAAATAGCAGAAACGGTCATTCCTAAATAAATCGGAGGTCATACTATTGAAAATATTAGTAACCGGATCAAACGGACAGTTGGGAAGCGAGCTTATAAATCGGCTTAACGACAGCGAAAAAAAACAAGGGAATCTTCCCGTTTCCTTGATTAACAGTGAAGTGTTGGGGGTTGACGTAGATTTTCTCGATATTACCGATGAAGTAAAAGTGAGAGAATTATTACTGAATGGACGATTTGACTGTATAATCAACTGTGCTGCATTTACAAATGTGGATAAAGCTGAAGAGAGTATCGAACAGGCAACTGCAGTAAATACAACAGCTCCCGGTTTTTTAGCAAGAGTTGCGGCTGAAACAGGAGCAAAGTTCGTTCATATCTCAACAGATTATGTCTTTTCCGGCGAAGGAGACACCCCGTTCAAGGAAAATGATCCCGGTAGTCCTAATACCGTGTATGGAAAGACCAAATTAACGGGTGAAGAGCTTGTGTCGAGCAATAACCCCGATTCCTTGATAGTGAGATCTGCTTGGTTGTATGGTTATAGGGGCAAAAACTTTGTTAAAACAATAGTCAATCTTGCTAAAGAAAGAGACACCCTAACCGTGGTAGATGACCAATTCGGAAATCCGACCAATGCCGCAGACCTGGCTCAAAGGATTTTAATGTTGATTTCCATAGGAGCTAATGGGATTTATCATTGCACAAATTCGGGTATCTGTAGTTGGTATGAGTTTGCAAAAGAGATTGTTGGACTTTCAAAGCTGAACACCAAAGTTGTTCCCTGTACGACTGAAGAGTTTCCGAGACCGGCGAAGAGACCCAAGTTTTCAGCACTTGATAACAGTAAGCTGGAAAAAGCGGTAGGAATTAAGATGAGAAGCTGGCAGGAGGCAATAAAAGAATATTTAGAAAATGCTGACAGATTTACTGACTGATATCACTTATAAATTTTTGGAGGAAAAAATGAACAGAATACTCGTAACGGGTGGAGCAGGGTTTATAGGTAGCAATTTTATAATATATATGCTGAAGAAGTATAACGATATTTTTATTGTTAATTTGGACGCTATAACATACAGCGGAAACCTTAAAAATCTAAAATCGGTCGAAAACGATGAGCGTTATGTATTTGTTAAGGGTGATATAAGAGATAAGGAATTGATAAATAACCTCTTTAAACAATATGATTTCAATCAGGTGGTTAATTTTGCAGCGGAATCACATGTAGACCGTTCAATAACCGGTCCCGATATATTTGTCGAAACCAATATATTAGGAACCTCAACCCTGCTGAATTGTGCAAAGGAAGCATGGGAGAAGGAAGACGACAGCTGGCCGGAAAATGTGAGATTTTTACAAGTTTCAACTGATGAAGTTTACGGATCACTCGGACCGGACGGTTTTTTTACTGAAGATACGCCGCTTGATCCTCACAGCCCCTACTCCGCTTCAAAAACGGGAGCGGATTTACTGGTAAAAGCATATTTTGACACCTATAAAATGCCGATAAACATTACGAGATGTTCAAACAACTACGGACCTTATCAGTTTCCCGAAAAATTGATACCGCTTGTGATTAATAACTGTCTTAACCACAGAGATCTTCCGATCTACGGTGACGGTTTACAGGTGAGAGATTGGTTATATGTCGACGACCACTGTAAAGCAATAGATATGATTTTAATGAGTGCTAAGGTGGGTGAGACATACAATATCGGCGGTCACAATGAAAGGACGAATCTGCAAATTGTGAATACCATTATTGACTACATTCAAAAGAATGAAGACGAAACAGTCGGATCTCACCTTATAAAACATGTTGAAGATAGAAAAGGTCATGATAGAAGGTATGGAATAGACCCGACAAAAATTAAAGACGATTTGGGATGGTATCCGGAAACATCTTTCGAAGAGGGCATAATAAAGACCATAAGATGGTATTTGGACAATAAAGAGTGGATGGAAGATATAGTGAGCGGAGATTATGTCAAGTATTATGAAGAACAATATAAAGGGAGATAATAATATTTGACAACCAGTTTCTAAACGACATCTTTTTATTGAAAACTGCGCACAATTGTGTTACAATCACCAACGTGCGTTCGTTGCGCCTGTAGCTCAGCTGGATAGAGCAACGGCCTTCTAAGCCGTGGGCCAGGGGTTCGAATCCCTTCAGGCGCGCCAAAGACCGAGTGCAGTATCATCATTGCACTCGGGTTTTTATGTTATATGTTGTTTCCTAATGTTTTCGGTGGGGTTCGATTCATTAAGAACATTTGGCAGTAAAGATTACTTAATGTTGTTGACTTTATAGAAATCGACTGTTATAATTTTTAAGCATTTGGATACCGATTTTGCGGGTGTAGTTCAATGGTAGAACACCAGCCTTCCAAGCTGGATACGTGGGTTCGATCCCCATCACCCGCTCCAAGAATAGTTTAATCTGTGATAAACCGGGAATCGTTTATCGCAGATTTTTTATTTTGGAAAAATATCATTTACTGCTTCAGTGTATTTGAAAAAAGAAATATTAAAATGAAAACAGATATAAAGTAGATCCAATATTGCAAACAAAAAAGCTATGTAAAGCAAATCGCTTTACACAAAATGAAGCGAATTATATGTTTGATTAAGGGAAAAATGTGATAAAAGGTGCAAAAACGAAGAAAACCGTCAAATTAATTGAAAAACATAATTGACAAATTCGATGACAAATACTATAATTTCATCTTGTAAAGTCCGTTTGCTTTACAAGAATTATGGAGAGATTAGTTTTGGCAAAAGATCTTAGAATATCATATCTCCTTGACATTTATGGTCCCGCGCTTACCGAAAAACAGAGAGATGTTGTCGAACTCTACTACAATGAGGATCTGTCATTAGCGGAGATTGCTGAACATTGTGGGATTACGAGACAGGGTGTACGTGATTCTATTAAAAGAGGCGAAGCTGTGATGTTTGAGCTTGAGGAAAAACTCGGGTTTGCCGAGAAGTCCAGAGAGCTGTCAATGATGGCTGAAATGATAAGAGAGGATGCGAAAGGCATTCTTGTGTATAATGAAAGGCTCGCCTACTCAGACCAGATAAAAAGACTTGCCGAATCTATAATTGATCGAACCGAAAATATTGACTATATCTAACCGGAGCTTAATTTGGCGTTTGAAGGACTGACAGACAGACTTAATAAAATATTCTCCAAGCTGAAAATGCGAGGTAAACTCAGCGAAGCTGATATCGATTCCGCGATGCGCGAAGTTCGTATAGCGTTATTGGAAGCCGATGTCAACTACAAAGTAGTGAAAGAGTTTATTGAATCGGTAAAGCAGAGGTCCATCGGGACTGAAGTTATGGAGAGCTTGACGCCCGCACAGCAGGTAATAAAAATTGTTCATGAAACACTGACAAGCACTATGGGCGGAGGAGCAAGGGAAATCAAGCTCAACTCCACGAAACCTACAGTCATAATGATGTTTGGCCTTCAGGGTAGCGGTAAAACAACCCATTGTGCCAAACTTGCAAAATACTACAAGTCAAAAGGATATAGACCGCTATTAGTTGCATGTGACGTTTATAGACCGGCAGCAATAGAACAGCTGTTAAAGGTTGGTGAACTTGCAGGCGTTCCGGTTTTTGAAATGGGACAGGGAAATCCTGTTGCTATTGCTTTAAAAGGCTACTCTCATGCGAGAGATTACGGTTATAATATTATAATCATTGATACTGCAGGTCGTCTTCATATTGATGAACAATTGATGGAAGAATTGAAAAATATTAAATCCGCTGTAGATATCGATGAGTCGTTATTGGTTGTGGATGCTATGACGGGCCAGGACGTTGTAAATGTAGCATCTCAATTTGAAAGAGAAATCGGAATTGACGGCATAATTGTCACAAAACTGGACGGAGACTCTCGAGGTGGTGCTGCTCTTTCGGCTTATGCGGTTACGAACAAACCGATAAAGTTTGCCGGTATAGGTGAAAGAATTGATGATTTGGAGGTCTTTCACCCTGAAAGGATGGCATCGAGAATACTCGGAATGGGAGATGTGCTTACCCTTATAGAAAAGGCAGAGAAAGTAGTCGATGAGAAGAAAGCTGCCGAAATGATTGGGAAAATAAAAAAAGGTTTTAATATGGAAGATCTTTTGGACCAGTTGGAGCAGCTAAGGAATATGGGAAATTTAAGGCAGCTAATACAAATGATGCCGGGTGGAGCTAAAATTCCCGAAGAAGCTTTAGATGAAAGTGCGTTTAAAAAAGTCGAGGCTATTATTTTCTCTATGACCCCGGCAGAAAGGTTAAAGCCCGGTGTGATAAATGCTTCACGGAAAAGACGTATTGCTGCGGGAAGCGGAACTAAAGTTGAAGATGTCAACAGACTTCTAAAACAGTTTGATCAGATGAATAAAATGATGAAACAGATGAGTAGAAAGGGAAGGCGCAGAGGCAGAAATTCGGGAATGGGTATGTTGCCGTTCTAACACATCATTTAAGGGCATTAAAAATTAAAATCATAAGTCTTAATTTTAATAATAAAAGATAAAAATCAGGAGGAATAATTTAATGGCGGTAAAAATCAGATTGCGTCGAATGGGAGCAAAGAAAAATCCTTTTTACAGGATTGTTGTTGCGGATAGCAGATTTCCTAGGGATGGCAGATTTATTGAGGAAATCGGAACTTACGATCCTACGAAAGATCCGGTTGAGTTTAAGATAGATGCTGAAAAGGTTAAACAGTGGATAAGTACCGGGGCCCAGCCGACAGATACGGTAAAGGCGCTTCTAAAAAAGAATGAGATAATTTAACCGATATATCTACACAAGAAAGGATGTTCCAAATGGAAGAACTATTGGTAACGATTGCAAAAGGCCTTGTTGAAGACAAAGATGCGGTAAGAGTAACCGTCGATGAACCCAACGAAGAGGGTGTTATTGTTTATCATCTTTCTGTTGGTGAAGATGACATGGGAAGAGTCATTGGGAAACAGGGACGCATAGCGAAAGCAATAAGAGTAATTATGCGTGCCGCAGCAGTTAGAGTAGGCACCAGAGTTTCAGTAGAGATCGACTAAATTATAATTATAAATATTATCATCTGCCATTGGGGTCTTGGATTTCTTCAGATCCCAATATGGCTTTTTAGTTTTGTCATCAAATAGAGGTAAAATG